>ENA-UOUJ01000036-UOUJ01000036.1-activated-sludge-metagenome-genome-assembly--contig:-NODE-36-length-137273-cov-17.129269_pt1 | contig 137273 bp, 114 predicted proteins | sample MGYA00249839_ERZ747224 | MGnify/ENA primary metagenome ERZ747224 (study PRJEB28782, sample SAMN03220277) | activated sludge metagenome | biome: wastewater; feature: sewage sludge; material... | reverse complement strand
ACCACAACCAGCCGTTTGAAAAAAGAATTATTCTATTTTTACCGGACAGCAATGACCTGAAACCTGCAACTTGAACCTGAACCCGGGATCTGACTGCTGAAAGCTGACGGCACTCTAAAAATTCGGCGCCAGTTGTCTCGTACGGTAATAGTCTAACATATAGTTCACCACTTCTTCGGAGGTATCAACAATTTCAAACAGGGCAAGGTCTTCGGGGTTGATATTGCCTTCCACCAGCATCACATCTTCGAGCCAGTTTATCAGGCCCTGCCAGTATTTCCTGCCCACCAGCACCATAGGCATTTGTTTGAACTTTTCCGTTTGTATTAAAGTAGCTACTTCAAAAAACTCATCTAAGGTCCCAAAGCCTCCGGGCATCATTACAAAACCCTGCGAATATTTGGTGAACATTACCTTGCGTACAAAGAAGTAATCAAAATTCAGCAGCTTATCCTTATCAATATAGTCATTGGGCCGTTGCTCAAAAGGCAGGTCAATATTTAATCCCACGCTTTTCCCATTTGCCAGTACCGTTCCTTTATTGGCTGCTTCCATAATACCGGGGCCGCCGCCGGTAATAACGCCAAAGCCTTCCTCCGACAGCCTGCGGGCAATTTCTACTGAGAGGTCGTAATATAGCGTGCCCGGCTTTGTACGGGCCGAGCCAAATATGGAAATGCAGGGGCCGATCTTACATAAGGCTTCAAAGCCTTCTACAAATTCTGCCATTATCTTAAATAGCTGCCAACTGCTGTGGCCCATGCTTTCCTTCCAGTGTCTTTCCTTTAAAGTTTTAAGGGTTGCATTCATACGTGTTGTTTTAGGATAAAGATCTTATTCGAATAGTGTTAAGTCAATCAAATTTTGTCTGTATGTTATCAGGGGGGTGAATAGGCAATAGTGAATCTCACTATTCACCATTCACACAGCCTTAGATGGTAAAGCCACCGCTTATGCAGTGGCCCTCCTTTTGTATAACGTGCGGTATAAAAATTTAGTTTGCGGAAGCTGTTTTTTTTGAAATAGCCAGCAAACCGAGGTAGGTAAGCATGCCGTTGTAGATCAGTAGCTCATATCCAATTTTGAAATTACCGAAAAGCGACAGGGAAAGCGATTTGATATTTTCAACCCACTGTCCGGTTAAATTTAACTGCGGCTGATACCATTCTATATTGTTGATCATATCAACACCAAGGATCAGCAGTGGGGCCAGCAAACAAACGATCAGCGATAAACGGTCATTAATGATTCTTTTGCTAAGGATACCAAAAGCAAATAAGCCAAGCAGCGGACCATAGGTAAAGCCTGCTACTTTAAGAATAACATCAATGATAGATTTATTATCTACCAGCTTAAAGCCTAACACAACTATAAAAAATATAAAAGCAAAAGTAAAATGGGTCGTCAGCCTTATCTTTCTCCGCTTGCTTTCACTCCAGTGCTCCTTCCGCTTTAGACCCAGGATATCTATACAAAAAGAAGAAGTTAGCGCGGTTAATGCGCCATCGGCACTCGGGAACAACGCAGAGATCAACCCGATGATGAATATAATGGATACTGCGGTTGGCATATAGCTCAGCGCTGCGGTTGGAAACAGGTCATCAGGTGGAACATTGATTCCTTTTTCGGCAGCAAAAATATACAACAAACCACCTAAGAAAAGAAACAGGAAGTTTACCAGTGCCATGATGATGCTGAAAGTAACCATGTTCTTCTGGGAATCTTTCAGGTTCTTTACACTGATGTTTTTTTGCATCATCTCCTGGTCAAGCCCCGTCATGGCAACCGTAATAAATACGCCTCCCAGAATATGTTTCAGGAAGTGGGATGAGCTGTTAATGTCTGTGTTGAATATTCTGGTTAAGCCGAGATCACCCAGCTTATTCAGTGTTCCGGAAAAGCTATGCCCGAGGTTGTTCATAATAAAGATTGTGCATACAACCAGTCCCAGCAACATAAAAGAAGTTTGCAGGGTATCTGTAAACACAATGGTTTTAACGCCTCCTTCAAAAGTATAGAGGATGATCATGAGCAGTATAATAACCGTGGTAAGCCAGAAAGGCATGCCCAGGTTATCGAGAATAAATATCTGGAGGATATTGATAACAAGATATAGCCTGGCTGTTGCACCCAATGTTCTGGAGATGATAAAAAACAGGGCGCCGGTTTTATAGGAGATCATTCCAAAACGGTGCTGCAGGTAATTATAGATGGAGGTAAGGTTCAGCCGGTAATACAGGGGCAGGAGAATAAATGCAATTAAAAAATAGCCGATCAGGTACCCGATAACCACCTGGAAATACGCAAAGCCCGCGCCGCCTACCGTTCCCGGTACCGATACAAAAGTTACGCCCGACAGGGAAGTGCCGATCATGCCAAAAGCCACCAGCATCCAGTTGGAGCTTTTATTGCCAATAAAAAAGGAGTCGTTGTTAGAATTGCGCGAGGTGTAGTAAGCTACCACTAAAAGCAAAAGAAAGTATCCTACCACAAATGAAAAAAGCAGCCAGGGAGACATATGGTATATTAAAGTTTAGGAGGAAAGATAAAACTTTTATTTTTTATGGAATAGAAAGTATGTTGCTCCGTATCATTGCAGCACAAAACACGGTTTATGCAAATTCAGGCGGTAACAGTTTTTTGCGGATCCAAACAAGGCGCCAACCCGCAATACGAAAAAGATGCGGCGCATCTCGGTAAGCTGATAGCGGAAGCCCGGCTTGAGCTAATATATGGCGGCGGCAACAAAGGCATGATGTCGGCAGTAGCCAATGCTGCATTGCAAAATGGAGGTAACGTAACCGGCGTTATTCCTCAAATACTTATAGAATGGGAACAGCAGCATACCGGGTTAACAGAACTTATCGTTACCGATAATATTCATCAGCGAAAAAAGCTGATGTATGAATTATGCGATGCTGCTATTGTTTTGCCGGGCGGCTATGGAACTTTAGATGAGCTGTTTGAAATGCTTACCTGGAACCAGTTGAACATCCACAACAAAAGCATATTCATGCTCAATACAGCGGGCTATTACCGGCACCTGGAGGCACACATACATAAAATGGAGGCGGAAGGATTTTTATATGGTCACCCGGAAGAACGAATTATTTTCAGCGATACGCCTGAGGCATTGATGAATAGCATAAAGGGCTAAGGTTGAGTTACCGCCCGGCTCGTGTCTGCGCGAAATGACAGTTAGGAGCGCGATGCTTTTACTATCGGCCAACCAGGAAGCTGTGTTGAAGCTGACTTTTACTTCTGGCATCCAAAACGCGCCATTATTTAGCCGTAACCCCAAAAAATGCTAACTTTTGGTAAAATATTCAGTTATGAAGCATTCATTTGTAGTTTTCCTGCTGAGCATTTTAATTTTATTGCAGTCTTCTCCGGCTTATACCCAACCGCCCCGGGAGCATAAAACCCTTGCTATAGGCGCCGCTGCGCCCGATTTTACATTGCCCGCTGTTGATGGTAAAACCTATACACTTGCATCTTTCAAAAACAGTAAAATATTGGTGATCATCTTTACCTGTAATCACTGCCCTACCGCACAGGCTTATGAAGACCGCATCATACAACTTACTGCTGATTATTCCGGCAAAGGCGTTGCCGTTGTTGCCATTATGCCTAATGATCCACAGTCCATTACCTTAAGCGAGCTGGACTATACAGATTTAAGCGATTCCTTTGAGGAAATGAAGATCCGTGCCAAAGAAAAGCAATTCAATTTCCCGTATCTGTATGATGGCGATACACAGGCAACGGCAAAAGCGTACAGACCTGCCGTTACCCCACATGTTTTTATTTTTGATGGCGCCCGCAAACTCCGTTTCCAGGGAAGGATAGATGATGTGGAAAATCCTGCCAAAACGCCAAAGCATTTTGATACGCGAAATGCTATAGAAGCTTTGCTTGCCAATAAGGAAGTAAGTACACCCACTACAAAAGTTTTTGGATGTTCAACGAAATGGAAGGAAAAGAGCGATTGGATTGTTAAGGCGCAGCAGGAGTGGGCAAAAGAGCCGGTACAGCTGAACGATATAGATGTAGCAGGAATAAAAAATTTGCTGAAGAATGATTCTGAAAAGCTGCGTTTAATCAATATCTGGGCCACCTGGTGCGGTCCCTGCGTTACGGAATTCCCGGAGTTTATAACCATGAACAGGATGTACCGTAAACGGGATTTCGAATTCATCAGCATCAGTGCCGACGACCCTGCCAAAAAAGAAAAGGCATTGCAGTTCCTGAAAAAACAACAGGCTTCCAATGCCAATTATATTTTTAGTATGGATGACAAGTACCAGCTTATTGAAGCGGTAGACTCTAACTGGCAGGGCGCACTGCCCTATACTATCCTGGTAGAGCCCGGGGGTAAAATTGTATATGCCAGGCAGGGGATTATTGATCCGCTGCAAATGAAAAAAACGATCATTGAGCATCCGTTGTTGGGGCGGTATTATTGAGAATGTGAGGAATGTGAGAAATGTGGAAATGTGAGGAATGTGAAAATGTGAAAAATATGGGGGATTTGAAAATAGGGTCAGGAGATCAGGTCGCAAAGCATTATCGTGATTTAACTTTTTGTTACTTTTTCTTTCAAGAGAAAAAGTAAAAAGAAACATTTATTCCTTTCTTAAAGCGCTGATGCAATTGCTCAATGAACGGAAATGATGATAGGTGGCTTTCCAGATATGGCCTTTGAGACTTTTTTTGAGTTCGGGCTGTTTATCTAATCCGCCTTCATACCAGTCGCCGAATTCGTGATCAATGAGGTAGGTTTGGGTATAGTTCCAGAGCTGCCTGAACTTTTCAAAATAGTGTAAAGGATCGTTTGGGAAAAGATCGGCCATGAATAACAGGGTGTTCATTCCTTCTGCCTGCGCCCACCAGTTTTTGCTATCCTTTATGATCGTGATCTTATCGTCTCCTTTAAAATAATAGCCTTCATCATAAAATCCTCCAACAGCGCTATCCCAGCCGTTGCGTAAAGCATGATCCACCATAAGTTTGGCTTTCAGGAGGGTGATGCTGTCGTTTTCAAGTCCCAATATATGGGACGCTTCAAGCATGAGCCAGGCGGTTTCCACGTCATGACCAAAGGAAACATGATCAAGGTAGCGATGTTTCAAAATAGTTACTTTAGCTGAATCACTGAATGAAACGGGCGTCCAGTCGGGTTGAAAGAAAAGCGTAAGGCTTCCCTTGGGTGAGGTAATGGTATCCCTGATAAGCAGCAGCATTTCGTTTAAGCGTTCGCGTAATAACGGGTCGGGCCATACCAGGTATAGTTCGGTGAAAGCTTCCAGCAGGTGAATAGCGCTGTTCTGGTCTTTATATCCCAGGTCGGAAGTGGAAGTAATATCAGCGTTTCGTTTAACGGGAGTGCCATCTCTTTGCATGTGCTGAAAATAGCCTTTGTATACCGGGTCGTGGCTGTGTTTTTCCAGCCAGGCAAAGGCCTGCTTTGCGAGATGCAGTGCGACGGTATCGCCTGATGCTTTATAATAAGCGGCAAGCGCATAAATACCAAATGCATTGCCGTATGCTTCTTTTGCTGCAAAACCGTTGTGCTTTACTTTTCCTTTTTGATCCACCAGCGTATAAAATCCACCATAGGATTTATCCCACATTACATCTTTAAGAAAAAGAAAGCCATGCTTTGCGCCTGTTTTATAATGTACAACAGCAGGGTATAGTTCAGCCGCTTTTGCATTAACCCAGGTATGGCGTGCCTGCGTTACGATCATTTTATCCTGGTTGGGCGCCGGTTTAAAATTATAAGTATAGGAACTTGTAAACCCTCCGTATACCGTATCCAAAGACCGGGGATACCATTGAACCAGCAATTCCTTTTGCAAGCTGTTTTCCATGGAGCGGGCAATCTGCAATCTTTCAGCTTTGTTGTTTTTTGCTGATAAGGTTTGCTGCTGTGCGTATGCAGCATGATGTAAAAAAAGTGAAAGGAAGAAGAATATGTATTTCATGGGATTAATTTAGTTCAATTTTCACGCGCCTGCGAACCAGGGCATGATTCCTGTTACGTATATAATTGATAAAGCCTTTTTAGTCGTTTCCCTATGCAATAAAGGAGGTATTAGAAAAAGAAGCTTCTATTCACAATATATTTCTAATTTTCATCTTTTTAAGTGAAATTAAATTCAAATGAATAGAATCTTATTAGGCTATTTGATTATCGTATGTTTGGTAATATCCTGCAAAAAAGACGATACCAACTGCAATAACAGCCCCTGGTACCAGGATGGTGTTCGTCTGGCATATAAAAATGACAGGCAACTTATCGGGGTTGATTCGATCCGTGTATTTGTAAAAAAAATAGCCCGAAATAAAGTACGCTCAATGTCGGATGTTGGATTCTCCGAGCCCGAGGGCTATCTTGAAATTTGTGGAAATAAAGTGTATAAAGCCAGCTCTGAACAATTTAGCGATAGTCAACTGTTATATGATCTTAACGGAAATATTGGCGACAAGTGGACTGTTGAAACCACGCAGGAGTGGGGTCGAAAGGTGGTCAATATTGTAACCCTGAAAGAAAAATCTGTTTCTGTAACTGTTCCCTATGGAACTTTCAGCACAACAATGTTTGAAATGGAAACCAGCTTTGACGGCAATTTTTATCAAACTGCTAAAGTTTATATTACAGAAGATCATGGACCTGTTAAATTAGATGGTACCATCGCATATTACGAGTTAGGAGAAAGTAATTTTTAGCATACTACCGCCCGTTTCGTGTCTCCACCATAGTCTTTAAGCTGAGGTTTTTTGTTTATTTGTAAAGATTGATAAGGAGTTTGTTTATTTTTTGGTGGCATATACAATCCATTATCAGAGACAGGTAGGTATCGGATAGCCAGGTTTTTATTGGTAGTTTTTTAATAGCACCATTTTTAAAGTAAAGGCAAATTCTGCTATGCGAAGTCTCCAGACTTCCTTCCGCTATGCGAAGTCTCCGGACTTCGCCATCAATATGTTCTTCCGGGACTATGTCCCGCAATATAGAGTCGATATAATGCTGCATGCTATTGAAAGTTGGAGCTGGTTCGTGAAACACGACCCAGGGCATCGGAATACCGCTCATCTCCCTTCAAACTGGAAGATCTTTTCCATCAGCACCCATTTTGCGCCGGGTTTTGCCCAGGGAATAGCCTGCTGGTATTTCCACATCAGTTCTTCCCACTCCTGCACTTTGGCGCAATGGGCATCCAACTGTTTCTTTTTGTCAAAGGTGAAGTTGTCGTCTGTTTCCAGGATCATGAACATCCTGTTGCCTGTGCGGTATATTTCGATATTGGTAATACCGGCATCTAAGTCGTTTTGCCGCACTTCCGGCCACCCCACGCCGGGCTTGTGCCAGTTTTCATATTCTTCAATGCTTTTGGGATCGTCTATTAAGTCGAGCGTAAGACAAAATTTTTGCATAATCGTTTTTTATTTGAACCAGGTATTAAAAGCATTGATCGTTTGCCTGGCTGCTGCATCGCTGTTGGGCAAGGGAAACACTTCGGCAGAAAGGTAGCCGCTGTAAGATATGGATTGCAAGGCTTTTGCAATATCATTCATGGAAGTATGTCCCATACCTATGGCGCGCCTGTTGCTGTCGGCAAAATGTACATGTCCTATATAACTGCCATATTGGTAAATGGTTTCAGGTATGGAAGCTTCTTCTATATTCATATGAAACAGGTCGGCCAGCAATTGAACATTATTTGTATCAAGCGTTTTTAACCAGGCAACGGCATCCGCAAAGCAATTGAATATATTGGTTTCATAGCGGTTCAATGGTTCGTATACGAGTGGTACGCCTTTCTTTTCCGCTTTATTAGCCAGTATGCTTATTCCTTCACTCAGCCATTGCAAAGCAATCGTTCTTTCAGTGCCCTGTGGTATATTTCCCTGCATGGAACCAATGATAGCGGGCGCGTTAAAGATTGCGCCAAAATCAATCATTTCACTTATAAACTTAACAGCACGCGAACGTACTCCGGCATCAACATCTGTAAGCGTTAAGCCCTGCACTACTTTTCCTGCCCCGGTTCCCACTGCGCATATCCGTATACGATAGCTGTCTGAAAGTTGCTGCAGCAGGGTGGTATCAACCGCTGTTGCCGAAGCCGTAAAAAGTTCAACCGCATCAAATCCCAATGCAGCCGCTTTGGCAATGGAGTCTTCCAAGTTTTCCCAGAATACCCAGGGCCCGTTTTTTATTTGGGGCACCAGCGCTATGGTTATCGCAGATTTCATCTTTTTTATTTACAGTGTAAAATCAACCATGATCTTGGTAATATTACCCCTGTTTTCCGACCAGTCCTGCAATGCTTCGCCGGCATGATCAAGCGATACGGTTTTGGATATAACGGCGTCAACAGGAAACCTGCCGTCTTCCAGGTACTGAATTACAACCGGAAAATCACCCAGGCAATTGCGGGAACCCAGTATTTCAATCTCTTTTCTTACAAATACGCCGGTATTGTATGCTACCGGTTTTTTGCCATAGCCTATATATACTACTCTGCCGGTATACGACACCAGTTCAACGGCCGCCCTGTATGTTTCATGATTACCAACCGCCTCTATGATAACGTCCGGGCCATCGCCATTTGTCCATTCATCTAAGGCTTGCTTTAAATTGCTGGTAGTGGTATTAATGGCCGAGGATGCGCCCACGGCTTTAGCTATACCGGTTTTATAATCGCTTATATCTGCTGCAAAAACTTCTGCTCCTTTGTTTAACGACCCCGCAATGGCGCCCAGTCCTACTATACCGCAGCCCATTACCAATACTTTGTCGCCTGCCTGAACCCTGCCCCTGTTGGCGGCATGAAAGCCAACCGTAAGGGGTTCAGCAAGCGCCAGTTCTTTATACGATAAAGTTGCTGATGCATGCAGCTTCTTCCAGTTCACCGTAATGTATTCCGTCATAGCACCCGGACGCCTTACCCCCATTGTTTTGTTGTCAACACAGGCGTTGGAGCGGCCTTTGCGGCATGCAATACACACACCGCAGTTTAAATAGGGATCCAGGGTAACCTTCATGCCGGGTGTAAAGCCTGCCGGTACATTTTTCCCTGTTGCTTCTATAATGGCGCCCACTTCATGCCCCAGCACGTTCGGGTATTCCTGCATTTCAAAAAGGCCTTTGAATCCGTTCAGATCGCCTCCGCAAAACCCCACCATGCCAATGCGCAGCAACACTTCCTCATCGGTTGGCACAGGCATTGGTATTTCGCGGATCTCTGTTTTACCGGGTTCAACCAAAACTAAAGCTCTCATATAAAAACTATTGTTGTTTAGGGATGTTGTTTTCACTGCGGCCTTCAAACCACATTTTATTTTTCACAGGTGTTACCAGCTTCTCAATATCCTGTAACAGCGCATTAGGAATATCAAGACCGGCAGCAGCTATATTTTGTTTAACTTTTTCCACCTCACACATGCCGGTAATGGTGCTTGCAATATGCGGGTGTGCGATGGCGTAAGATAAGGCCACATCGCTCAGCGCCAGTCCATATGCACGGCAAAGGCTGATCAGCGCGGGCTGTATGGCGATCATTTCTTTGGGCGACCTGTGCCATGAAGGTAAAGGAGCATCCGTTAGTATGCGCTGTAAAAAGGGAGCGGCATTCATCAGGCCAAATCCTTTTTCCAAAGAAAGCGGTACCAGCTCATCATTGATCTCATCTTCCAATAAATTATAGTGCGCCCAGGAAAGTACAGTATCTACATCCGTTTGCCGGGCTATATGCGCCAGGTAGCGCACCGGCAACCCGGTGAATCCTATATAACGGGCCTTACCACTTTCCTTTACTTTTAGTGCCGCGGGTATAGCTTCATTGAGTAGCTGCTCCTCCGTGCCAAATTCTATGTCATGGATCTGCAGCAGGTCTACATAATCCGTCTTCAATCTTTTCAATGATTCATCAATGCTGCTCAGCACCCGCTGGTACGAGAAATCGAAATGAGTGGCATACCTGCAACATTTGGTAGCCAGTACGATATCTTTTCGCTTTCCTTCCAGAGCTTTTCCAAGCCTGGTTTCAGCAAGCGTATCTCCATAAAACGGCGCCACGTCAAAAAAATTGATGCCGTTATCTATGGCATAGTGAATAGCGTTTATGCCTTCCTGTTCTTCTACCGGCTCAAATACATTGCCTACGGGCGACACGCCAAAGCCCAGTGCTGATATGCTTAAACCCGTTTTACCAAGGATGCGGTATTGCATGGTGATCTTTGAATTGAATGATGTTTATTCTTTTACCTGTACCGGCGTAATATTTTGCCACAACGTCACAAGGTCACAAAGGAAAACGCTTTGAGGCTTCGTGTATTAGTGGCATATCTTCTAAACCGGCCCTTTTAAAACAGCCTCAAGGCATAGAGGCTTTTTCAGCGGTTGGCAAGTTACAACCTGATTTTGATTTTACCTGAAAGTGATATAAGATCGTGATGGAGTACCCGCCGCTTTGGGTCACCACGAAATGGAAGCTGGAAGCTGGTTTGTAGATACGAACCAGGGCATTGAAAATACGGCGTAATAATCATACAACGATACTTTTGCGCCTTATTTTAATAGCATTGATGAAGACACCACGCATGGCAGACCTCTCCGTTTGCCGTTCTGCTAATTAACGACAAAAGCTATTGCACCGCTTGACATTCCAGCTTCAGATAAGTATATTACATTTTATTTATTTTAGAAACCGGATTGACGCTATATGAAAAAAAATTATTGGTGGATGATCATGTTCCTGGTGATTTCAGGCGCTGTTTCCTGCGTTAATGCTGATAAAACCGCGGAGCAGGAAGCTTTAACCACAGGGAGCAGTGATCTTTTTTTAAGCCAGGATGAGCCATCGGGCACTATTTCAGTCTTCAGGAAAGGTGCAAAGGAGCCTGTGCTGGTGCAGCATGCAGAGGAGGGCTTTAGGCCATATCTTCATCCGCTCAGCGCTCCCGATGGTAAAGGGGTACTAACAGAATACAGCCCGTCGCATCATAAGCACCAAACAGGTATTTACTGGGGATTTACCCGTGTTAACGGCCGCGATTTTTTTCATAATCCCGGAAGTGATTACTGGAAAAAAGTATCAGCCTATATAACGGAAAAGGAAGGTAGCGAAGTAAAATGGCAAACAGTGTATGATCTGCTGGATGCCAAGGGGAATGCTATGCTAACGGAAACCCAAAAATGGTCTATGCGCAATGACAGCGGGCGGTTTGTGATTACGCTCGAATGGAGAGGAGAGGCTAAAACAGATATTACCATTGGAAAATATGATTATGGCGGGCTGTTTATCAGGATGCCATGGAAAGAGGGTATTAAAGGCGAAGTAATAAATAGCGCCAGGCAACGCAATGAACATGCGGAAGGGCAGCGCGCCACATGGGTAGATGTGGGCATGCAGGTAGAAGGAAGGGATGACCTTGCACACATTGCGGTATTTGATCATCCTGAAAACAAAGGTTATCCGCAGCACTGGCGTGTAGACTCGCAACTGGGCATTGGTCCGGCACGCGCTAAGGAAGGTGACTGGCAAATAAAAAGCGGGGCAACGGAAGTGATCCGGCACCAGTTGGTTGTATACACGGGTGATCTGAATGATGTAAAGCTGAATGAGCAGTGGGTTGCATTTTCCGGAAACGGAAATCCTTTGTATGCCGGTGCCGAGATGTGGAAAATTGCACAGCAGGAAGGGCTTGAAGCAAAGTTCCTGACACCGGAAGAGGCGGTTAAAGCCATGACGGTAAAAGAAGGATACAAGGTAAACGTGTGGGCGGCCGAGCCGTTGATGACACAACCCATGGCCTTTTGCTGGGACGACCGCGGACGCCTGTGGATAGCAGAAAACCGGGATTATGAATCAAGGGGGCATGGGTTCTCCAATTCGGGCGACAGCCGCATACTTATTTTAGAAGATACCAATCACGACGGCGTGGCCGATACCCGCAAAGTATTTATGGAAGGGCTTGCTTTTCCGGCAGCCATTGCTGTTGGGTTTGATGGTGTTTTTATTGGTGCACCTCCCAACCTGCTTTTCGTTCCCGACCGTAATCACGATGATGTGGCAGATGTAAAAGATATTGAAGTACGCCTAACGGGGTGGGGCATACGCGACCGGCATGAAACCCTTAACAGCCTGCACTGGGGGCCCGATGGATGGTTATACGGATGCCAGGGGTTTGCCACACCTTCCAAAGTAAGAAAGCCGGAAGGCAAAGGCCGCCTGTATAAACATAAAGATCCTTTTCCTGAAAATATCCTGGAAGGAGAAGGCACTGACATCAATGGAGGCGTATGGCGGTATCATCCAACCAAAGATAAGTTTGAAGTAGTGGCCCATGGATTCAGTAATCCGTGGGGTATTGATTACGATGCCAAAGGGCAGTTATTTATCAGCGCCTGTGTTATTCCTCACATGTGGCACGTTATCCCCGGCGGAATTTATCACCGTCAGGGCGGTCAGCATTTTAATCCCTTCGTATATGACGATATTAAAACAATAACCGATCATAGCCACCGGTCTGCGCATGGCGGAGCACGCATCTACCAGTCTGATGCGTTTCCCGCATCGCAAAAGGGAAGGATATTCATGGCCAATATACACGAGCATGCGGTTCTTTCCGATGTCCTGAAGCCGCAGGGTTCAGGCTTCGTGGCCAGTCATGGAGATGATTTTATGAAGGCCAATAATGCACAGTGGGTAGGGTTCAGCATGGAGATAGGGCCTGATGGCGGACTATATGCGCTCGACTGGCACGATGCGGATATATGCGGACAAAAAGTATTGAACGCCGAAACGGGCCGTATATTCAGGATTGTGCCGGAGCAATCGGGAGCAGAAAACTGGCCGGGAAGATATGGCGATCTTGCCAAAATGAGCGATAAGGATCTGGCGGCGCTGCAAACCAGCAAGAGCGACTGGCATGCCCGCCGCGCAAGGGTTATACTCCAGGGCAGGGCTGCTAAAGGAAAAACGGATCCGGAAGCGCAACGCATATTATTAGAAATATTTCAATCTAATCCTGATACTGATTTCCGGTTAAAGGCCATGTGGGCGCTGCACGTAATAAAAGGGCCTGGCAGTGATATGCTGCTGAAAGCGCTCAATGATAAGGATCCGTATATCAGGGCATGGGCGATACAATTATTGTGTGAAGACCGTTCGCCGTCTTCCAAAGCCGCTGATCAGTTTATTGCCATGGCGGCGGGGGACCCTTCACCGGTAGTAAGACTTTACCTGGCCTCAGCAATGCAGCGGCTGGAAAAAAACATAAGCTGGAGTATAGCCGCGGCACTGGCAAAACATGCAGAAGATACCGGTGATCACAACCTGCCAAAAATGATCTGGTACGGGCTGGAACCTATGTTTAACGATGACCCCGCCCGTGCATTGAAAATTGCTTCGGAATCAAATATACCGCTCATTGCCAGCTATACCGCCCGCCGTGCGGTGGATGGCGGCGCAATGAACGAGTTGGTTAATATTATCGGAACCCGGCCCAAAACCCTTGTCAGCCTGCTGGAAGGAATGCGGAACGGAATGGAGGATCGAACGGATATCAGGTCATCTCCTGCCTGGCAGCAGGTTTTTGCCGCGCTCAAAAAAACAAATGACAAGGCGGCACAACTGGCCATGGAAATTACTGAACTTTTCGGTGATACGGAAGCCGCGCAACGTTCGCTGGCAACGCTAAAAAACAAGAACGCTGAACCGGGTCAAAGAAAAAAAGCGCTCCAGGCGCTTACAGCGCAGCAACGAAAGGAGTTGGTACCTGAGCTTCCTGCGTTGCTCGAAGACCCGCAGTTGCGGATAGATGTTATCCGGTCTGTTGCGGCTTTCAACGAGCAATCCCTGGGATCATTGCTGATTAAAAAGTACAAAGATTTTAATGAAGCTGAAAAATCGGCCGCTGTTCAAACCCTTTCCTCCCGTCCTGCATATGGCTGGATACTTAGCCAGGCGCTCAAAGAAAATAGCGTTCCCAAAAGAGATGTGTCTGCAAATGTGGCCAGGCAATTACGGAGAGTTGTGGGAAGTGGTTTTGTGGAAATATGGGGTCCTGTTGATGATAAGCCGCGCGATGATAAAGCCTATGCCAGGTATAAGCATCTTTTAAGCAGCGATGCGGCCAAAAGCCCGGATATAGGTAATGGTCGGCAGTTATTCATGCGAACCTGCGGCAGTTGTCATAAAATGTACGGGCAGGGTGGCGAAATTGGCCCTGACCTTACCGGCTCCAACCGGTCAAATATAGATTACCTGCTCTTCAATATCTTAAACCCGAGCGAAGAGATCCAGGACGATTATAAGATGGTAGTGATTACTACCCGCGATGGCAGAACCTATTCCGGGAACCTGGTTGGGGAGAACCAGCGCCAGGTAACCATGCGCGTGGTAGGACAAAATGATGTGGTTATCAGCAAATCATCCATCCAGTCGAAGGAAGTAACGCCTGTTTCCATGATGCCGCAGGGACTCTTAAATTCCTTAACAGATAAAGAAACAATTGATCTGCTGTCGTACCTGCAAAAAGCAGGAAAATGATTGCAGCGGAACAGCCCCTTCCCTGCCTGTCATAAGCAAGCTGCGTTAGGTTGACAAGCAGTGGATTGTTGGTTTAGCTAAATTTAATTGTTTCTTGTTTCCCTCGGATTTATGGCAATCAGCGATCCATTCCGTGGGGCTCAGTAGTCTCGGAGGACAAAAAAATTCTGAAAGTCACCTGTGTCCCCCAATAAAAACACAACGATAACAGGAATCAAACCCGGATATGGAGTGTAGCTCCGCATCAGTAAAGTAGCCCCGACAGGAATCGAACCTGTATCTAAAGTTTAGGAAACTTCTATTCTATCCATTGAACTACGGGGCCGGTTTATCAGCAGCTAATGCCATCCGGTTTAAAGCAGGGCGCAAAAATAATAGTTTCCGGTCATTTTAACCCCTTATTTTACTACTTTCATTCCTTAATAATTCAGCATTCATATGAAATTAATTCAAATCCTTTCTTTTTTAATATTAGCTGTTTCTCTTACAGGGCAGGCACAACAAGTGCAAAATAGTAAAGCAAAGATCAATCATGTAGCCATTTATGTGGTGGATCTGCAGCGATCGGGTGATTTTTATATCAACACGCTCGGACTGGATACGGTACCCGAACCTTTTCATGATGGTAAACATATTTGGTTAAGCATCGGTCCCGGGAGCCAGATGCATATTATCCAGGGTGCAACAGCAAAAAAAGCATATTACAAAAACAATCATACCTGCTTCAGCGTACCATCTGTAGAGGCGTTTACCCTTAAGCTGAAGGAAAAATCCATCCCCTGGGAAGATGTGAACGGAACACAAATGGCTATTAGCAAACGGGTGGATGGCATAAGCCAGATATGGCTGCGCGACCCGGACGGTTACTGGCTGGAGATCAATGACGACTGGAACTGATCCGAATTCGTGTATTTGTAGCGTATAAATCCAAACAGCGGATAGTCAATGAAATACCGTCATTCAATATTTCACTTGCCCTGTAGCAGCGGGGGGCAAATTTCCGGAACCCGCATCCTCCTTAACCCCTATCTTTGCCGTCCTAAAATGTGCGTATGAAGTTTTACACCTTATTAATTAAATACAGGCTTCCGCTGGGGTTTTTAGCGCTGGCTTTGGCTGTTGTGGTAAATATCTCCTCCGGGTTTTGGCCGGCATTTGCTTTATATCTTGTTGCGTTAGTAGCAATTGTAAGCCATTTTTTGTTTGGCCCCATGCGTTTGATACAAGGTTATATGGAAGACGGGGATATTGACGGCGCGCAAAAAATACTGGATTCCATACGTTTTCCCAACCTGCTCATTAAACCGGTGCGCAGCGTTTATTACTTTTTGAAATCGAACCTGGCTATGTTTAAGCAGGATTTTGACGGGGCGGAAATCATGATGAAAAAGAGCCTGAGCCTTGGAATGCCCATGAAAGAAACCGAAGGAGCGGCGTACTTTCAGTTGGGCACTATAGCCATGCAAAAAAGCAATATGCGGCAGGCGGAAGAATATATCCGTAAGGCCATACGGGTAGGACTCCCCGACAAAGAAAACACGGCTGCCGCCTACCTGCAAATGTGCCAGATATTTATTAACAAGCGGGAGTTCCGTGCTGCCAAGGATTATTTCCGCCGGGCCAAAGAGCTAAAACCCTCAACCGCGCAGGTGGTAGACCAGATCAAGCAAATTGAAAAATATATCAGCCGGATACCGGGATAAGTTGTACCGGTTATTTTAATATACAAACGTATAAATGCAGGAAAGCCGCAAATAGAAATGATGCGGCTTTCCTGTGAATAATAGGTTTTACTGTAAGAAGTTGTATTTCCCGCTTTTAATCCTATTCTTTCGAAATTGGATTGTGCTGTTCAATTGGTACAACGGCTATAGTGTGCAATGCAACAAAGGTAAATGTATTATAAAGGAAAGTGCCGGCCAATACTACAAATCGGTTATATACAATAAGTTCAGTATTAGTAAACTTTTGTTGAGAACATACAGGCATTCATTGGTTAACTTTGGCTTATGTCATTTTCAAAAGAAAAACTGCATATAAAATTCAGGGAAGAATACAACAAGCTCAATGAACGGCAACGGAAGGCTGTTGATACGATTGAAGGACCGGTAATTGTAAATGCCGGGCCGGGCACCGGCAAAACACAGATACTGGCATTGCGCATCGCCAATATCCTGCAGCAAACGGATATTGATGCCGGCAACATCCTTTGCCTTACCTATACCGATAACGGTGCAGTAGAAATGCGTAACCGGCTGCTTAAAATTGTTGGCAGCACCGCTTATAAGATCCAGATACATACTTTCCATTCTTTTTGCAATGAAGTGATACAGGATAACCTTACATGGTTTGGTAAGCTGAACCTGGAACCGATAGGCGACCTGGAAGAAATTGACCTTTTTTATAGATTAATAGATAGCATTGAAAAGGATAATATACTCAAGCGCTTCAGAGGGGAAGTATATTACGAGAAAGACAGGCTGAAGGAATTGTACCGCCTCATGAAGAAGGAAGCGTGGACGCCTGAATACCTGAATGAACGTATAGATGGTTACCTAAAGGAACTGCCCCAGAAAGAAGGATTTTATTACAAAAGAAAATTTAAGGAATTTAAGGCGGGAGATGAAAAGCCAGGAGCCATTGCCGAAGAAACTCAAAAGATGGAAATGTTGCGCGCCGCAGTCAATCTTTATCCGCGGTATAACCGGTTGATGCTGGAAGCGGGGCGTTATAATTTTGATGATATGATTTTGTGGGTGCTGGATGCCTTTGCCAATAATAAGAATATGCTGTTAGATTACCAGGAACGGTTTCAGTACTTCCTCGTGGATGAGTTCCAGGATACCAGCCGCGGACAAAACCTGTTGCTGCAGTATCTCACAGGTTACTGGAACGATCCGAATGTGTTTGTGGTGGGAGATCCTGACCAGAGCATATTTTCTTTCCAGGATGCGAATGTGCAAAATATATTGGCGTTTGAAGAAAAATATACCGGCAATATTGTAAAAATCAATCTCACGCATAATTACCGGTCCGCACAAAATATATTAGATACAGCGCATACGCTTATCCGTAATAACAATACGCGTACAATATCAATAGAAAATAGCGATCCGCTTATATCCGCTAACCATAGCCTCAGGGGTATGGCCATTGAGCCTCACATATATGAATATGCGAACAGCACCCAGGAAGCGATTGATGTGGTGCTGCAAATTGAAGCGTTAGTACAGCAGGGAATGAGTGGCAGGGAGATAGCCGTCATCTATCGCAATCATGCGCAGGTGGCCGAAATGATTACGCTGTTGGAAGTGAAGAAGATCCCGGTGAATATAAAAAGAAAGGTAGATATCCTGCAACTGCCTTTTATCACTAATATCATTAGCCTGCTAACCTGGATTGATAAAGAAAGCTATATCCCTTACAGCGCCGATGATATTTTGTTTCAGTTGCTGCATACCGGTTTTTTCAGATTGCCGCCATTGGATGTGGCAAAACTAAGTGTTGCGGTAAATGCTAAGAACAGGAGTAGTAAGGATGATGTATATGCTATCCGGAGATTGCTGTCGGAAATGACAGTGCCACCCGCCGACCTGTTCAACCAGTCCAATGGTTATTCCTTTAAAGAAATAAGCAACACCCTGGAAAGCCTTTTGCAAGCGGCGGGTAATGTAACCCTGCAGCATCTGTTTGAACTGGTGATCCAAAAAGCAGGTATACTTTCCTTTGTCATGCAAAGCGCTGAAAAGCCCTGGTTAATGCAGGTGCTGAATGCTTTTTTCAGTTTTATAAAAGAAGAAACCAGGCATAATCCTGCGCTTAACCTCCATGAGTTACTGGTGAATATCGAAACGATCCGGAAAAACAGGCTGGGTATTCCATTGTACAAAGTTAATGCTGCGGAAGAGGGTGTAAATTTGGTTACTGCGCATGGTTCCAAAGGTTCGGAATACGCGCATGTTTTTGTTATTGGCGCTACCAGAGATATATGGGATGATACCAAAGCCGGTAACAAGTCCTATAAGTTACCCGATAACCTTGTCAGCAATACCAATATTCCTGCAAGCCTGGAAGAAAACAGGCGTTTGTTTTATGTGGCCATAACGCGTGCTAAAACACATTTAAATATTTCGTATGCCCTGAAAAACGCTAAAGATAAGGAGCAGGTACGCAGCAGTTTTGTTACCGAAATACAGGAGGGTACAGGGTTGCCATCTATACAAAAGCAGGTTCCGGATGAGTTGCTCACGGAATACCTGGCGCTTCAGTTTGCCGAAAAGGCCAGGCCGGAAATTGAATTGATGGAAGAAGAATACATTGATCAGCTATTAAAAAAATATACGCTGAGTGTAACGCATCTCAACAATTACCTCAATTGTCCGCTGAAATTTTATTACCAGAATCTGATCAGGGTGCCTGCGGCAAAAAATGAGAACATGACTTTTGGCAGCGCCGTACATTATGCGGTTGAAATGCTCTTCAAAAAAATGAAGAACAACAACGACATCTTCCCCGGAAAAGACTCCCTGCTGGCAGACTTTACATTTTTTATGCAAACAAACCGGGAGGCGCTTACCCCGGAGGAGTATAAAAGAAGATCGGCATATGGAGAGAAGATATTACCTGCCTATTATGATTACCATATCAGCCGGTGGACAAAAGTGATCATCGCCGAAAAAGCTGTTCGCAATGTGGTGGTTCAGAACGTGCCTGTTAACGGTAAGCTGGATAAGCTGGAATTCAATGGTAAACAGGTAAACGTGGTAGATTACAAAACAGGTAAATATGAAAACGGCCGCAAAAAGCTGGTAGCGCCAAATGAAAAAGAGCCTAATGGCGGAGATTACTGGCGCCAGGCGGTATTTTACAAGATCCTGTTAGACAATTTCAGCGAAAGCATTAATAAAGGCTGGGAAGTGGTAAGTACGGAGTTCGATTTTTTAGAACCCGTAAATGATGAATATAAAGTAGAGAAAGTACTGATTACAGATGCCGATATTACAACAGTTACACACCAGATAACAGATACCTGGCAGAAAATACAGCGTAAGGAATTTAAAACAGGTTGTGGAAAGGCTGATTGTGAGTGGTGCAATTTTGTAAAAAACAATAACCTTGCCGTAGCGCTCCATGCACCGGAAGCCGATGACACTGAAGTCTGAAACCTGTAACCTGTACCTCATACCTCACACTTTTAAGTCATTATTAATAAAACATTACGCTGCAAAAGCTACAAACCTGCTAAGTTTGCAGATTTGAAAGGGATAAGCGAACATTAATGAAAAAAGTCTTCTGCGCCGTTGTTATTATATTGCTCCTTTATAAACTGCTCGTATTTACGTCGGGTTGCGCGCAAATTATACCACCTACCGGCGGCCCGCGCGACTCGCTTCCGCCCGTGATGCTGGGCGCTGTGCCTAAAGATTCAACCCTTAATTTTACGGGCAGTAAGATCGTACTCACGTTTGATGAATATGTTCAGTTAGACCGGCCCGAAGAACAACTGATTATATCGCCTGTGCCTAAAGCGTCGCCACTCATAGAAGCGAAGCTTAAGGAAGTTACGATCCGCATCAAAGACACCCTGGAAGAAAATACTACCTATAGCATTAATTTCGGAAAAGCATTAAAAGATATTAACGAAGGAAACCCTGCAAAGCAATTCACCTATATCTTTTCTACCGGCAGCTATATAGACAGCAGCACACTGTCCGGAAAAGTGGTGGTAGCGGAGACCGGCAGGCCCGACAGCACCCTGATTGTAATGCTGCACCGCAATTTTGAAGACTCGGCGGTGTCAAAAGAAAAGCCCCGGTATTTCACCCGTTTAGACAGCGCGGGCCGCTTTACATTTAATAATATAGCACCCGGCCGTTATAATATTTTTGCGTTAAAAGACCCGGGTGGGCAGAAAATGTATATGCGCAACAGCGACCTGTTTGCCTTTTATGATAGTGCCTTAACCATTGGCGATAATAATATACACCCGGTGCTGTATGCTTTTGCAGAAGAGCCGGAAGAACAAAGACCCGGGGGAGCAAGAGCCGGCGTCACTGCAAAAACAGCCACTCCAAAAAAAGAAAAAAAGCTAACCTATAGTATCAACCTCGAAAGTAACCAGCAGGACCTGCTCGGCGATTTAACCCTTACTTTCAGCGAGCCGCTGCAATCATTCGACCGTGCTAAGCTTCATTTTACCGATACTTTATTTAAGCCGGTAAGCGGTTATCATATGGAAGCAGATTCTGTAAATAAATTATTTACGCTCACCTATCCCTGGAAAGAGGAGCAGGAATTCCGGCTGATATTAGAAAAAGATATAGCTAAAGATTCTTCCGGAACGGAGCTGGAAAAGGCAGACACCATACGCTTTAAAACAAAAAAGAACAGCGACTATGGCAGGTTAAGAATACGGCTGCAGAACCTCGATACGGCACAGCATATCGCATTGGTTTTTTATAAGGCAGATAAAATAGAAAAATCGCAGCCCCTGACCGGTAAAGACGTGAATTTTACATTATTCCGTCCGGGCGACTATGAGATCCGGATACTATACGATGGCAATAGAAATGGCAACTGGGATACGGGTAGCTACTGGGAGAAGCGCCAGCCGGAGAAGATCGTTTCCGATGGGAAAAAATATACGGTGCGGCCAAACTGGGACAATGAAATTACGATTGAGCTTCCACTGCATCCTCCGGGCGATGTGCTGGGTGAATAAAGGCATGTTTATGAGTTCCCTCTCTTCATCGGGCGAACCCACTGCAACCTGAACCCCTGCAACCTGAGCCCTGCAACTTGCAACCTGTACCCTGAACCCTGAACCAACATTGTTTCCCAGTCAATTTTTCCTGATATCTTTGCGCTATGCAAATTGCTTCTTCCTTACTTGAAAATGCGGTTAATGAATTTGCCCGTTTGCCCGGTATTGGTAAAAAAACGGCGCTGCGCTTAGTATTGCATCTGATTAAGCAAAGTCCTGAAGAGGTACAGCGGTTCAGCTATACCATTAACAGGATGAAAAAGGAAGTGCTGTTTTGTACGGTTTGTCATAATATCTCCGACAGCAATGTCTGTAATATCTGCGGTAATCCTTCCCGTAAAAAAGAAACCATTTGCGTGGTAGAATCCATACGCGATGTAATTGCGGTGGAAAGCACGCAGCAATACAATGGCTTGTACCATGTGCTGGGCGGCATCATTTCACCATTGGATGGTGTTGGTCCCGACCAGTTGCATATTGAAACACTTGTGCAGCGCATACAAAACGGCGGTGTGGAAGAAGTGATCTTTGCGCTTAGTCCTAATATCCAGGGCGACACCACTATTTATTATATACAGAAGAAAATTGAGTCTTGCCAGGTAAAGGTTACTACCATTGCCCGTGGCATCTCGTTTGGCGGTGAGCTGGAATATGCCGATGAGCTTACCTTAGGCAGGAGCCTGCAAAACCGGATGCCGGTAGAAAAGTACGTGTCACACTGATGCTTTTTATTTTCGATATACTATCGTACCTTTGCGCCGCGTATGCAGGCAGATTTGTTTATTGTTCAGCCTGATTAAAAAACAGAACTAATAAACGCTAAGAAACCCCCGCATTAAGTTTCCCAACGTTTTGTAGTTCAGCAGTAATTTTTGAAGGCAGCGGCAATGCTGGCATTAAGCATGCGTATGATGATGCCCGGCTGCTGCATCTTTCTGGTTTTTTCTAAAACCGTATAACTTAAATAAGGGAAGCATGAAAAGTATTCGCGACATATTAAAAGAACGTATCCTGGTAATAGATGGCGCCATGGGCACCATGATACAGCAGTATAAACTCACCGAGGCCGATTACCGCGGCGAACGTTTTAAAGACTGGCCTTCCGATGTAAAGGGTAATAATGATCTCCTGAGCATCACCCAGCCGCAGATCATTACCGAAATTCATAAGCAATACTTAGTCGCCGGGGCAGATATTATTGAAACCAATACTTTCAGCAGCACGGCAATAGCCCAGGCCGATTACGATATGCAGTCGCTGGCCTATGAGTTAAATGTAGCTGCCGCCCGGTGTGCAAAGGAAGCAATACAACAATCGGGTAAACAGGCATGGGTTGCTGGCGCTATAGGTCCTTTAAATAAAACGCTCAGCCTTTCTCCCGATGTAAATAACCCCGGTTTCAGGGCGGTAACGTTTGACCAGGTAGTAGCCGCATATTATGAACAGGTAAAAGGTTTGGCCGATGGAGGCGTTGATATATTATTAGTTGAAACCATTTTTGATACCCTCAACGCCAAGGCGGCCATTTATGCTATAAAGCAATTTTATCACGATCATCCTCAATTGAAGCCTGCGGAAATCATGATCAGCGGCACTATTACGGATGCTTCGGGCCGTACCCTGAGCGGGCAAACCCTGGAAGCTTTTTATACTTCAGTAATGCATGCCCGGCCTTTAAGCATAGGCCTGAACTGTGCCTTAGGCGCAAAGGAAATGCGGCCGCATATTGAAGAATTATCGCATATAGCCTCCTGCTACGTATCTGCCTATCCCAATGCCGGGCTGCCCAATACTATGGGCGAATATGATGAAGCGCCGCATGAAACGGCGCATTTTCTGGAAGAATGGGCGGAGAATGGGTTTGTGAACATAGTAGGTGGCTGCTGCGGTACAACACCCGATCATATTAAGCATATAGCGGATAATGTAAAAGAGATAAAACCGAGGGTGTTACCGGAGGTGGAGAAGGAATTTGAAAGTGCGGCAATTTGAAGCTAAATGCTTACCGCTGAAAGCTGACCAGCATTAAAGCGCTAACCAAAAATTGCACATATGAAAGCACAAAATCAGTTACCGGAGGTAACAACCGATGAAATCGTAGAGAAAATTTATGTTGTTAGAGGGGTGAAGGTTATGTTGGATAAAGATTTAGCAGAAATGTACGGAGTTGAAACGAGAGTGTTAAACCAGGCGGTCCAAAGGAATCTTGCACGTTTTCCGTATGATTTTATGTTTCAGTTGACGGAAGATGAATTTAAAAACTTGATATCACAATTTGTGATATCAAGTTGGGGCGGAACCCGCAAAATGCCTTATGCATTTACGGAGCATGGTGTAGCAATGCTTTCATCCGTCCTGAGGTCTGAGCAGGCTATTCAGGTGAACATACGGATAGTGAGGGTTTATACAAGGATGCGGCAACTCATATTGGACAACAAAGAGCTTTGGTTAAAAATTGAAAAGATAGAACAATCGCTGGCCAAGAAAGACGATGAAGTGCAGGCTATTTTTAAAGTGTTGAAAAATTTACTGGTAAAGGAAGAAAAGCCGAGACAGCCGATCGGGTTTAAAATTCCCGGTAAAAAATGAATGAAAGCAGAATACTAACTGTTTTATGGCTGATAGCTCAAAGCTGACAGCCGACAGCTAAAACAAACAATTATGTCTGAACCTGTAGTTATAAAACCATACCTCCGTTTATCGGGTCTCGAACCATTAGTGGTTCGTCCTGAAACCAATTTTGTTAATGTGGGTGAGCGTACCAATGTTACCGGCTCAAAAAAATTCGCCCGTTTGGTGCGGGATGGTAAGTATGAAGAAGCGTTAAGCGTTGCCCGGCAGCAGGTAGAAAACGGCGCACAGGTATTAGACGTAAACATGGATGACGCCATGCTGGAAGGTGTAACGGCTATGACTACCTTCCTTAACCTGCTGCAAAGCGAACCGGATATCGCCAGGATCCCCATCATGATTGACTCTTCCAAATTTGAGATCATTGAGGCGGGTTTAAAATGTGTACAGGGCAAGTGTATCGTTAACTCCATCTCTATGAAGGAAGGAGAAGAGAAGTTTATCCACCAGGCGGAAATATGCAAGATGTTTGGCGCTGCCGTTATTGTAATGGCCTTTGATGAACAGGGGCAGGCCGATACCAAAGAAAGAAAAATAGAGATAAGTCATAAAGCGTATAAAATTCTTACACAAAAAGTAGGATATGATCCGCAGGACATCATTTTCGATCCTAATATTTTTGCCATCGCCACCGGCATTGAAGAGCACAATAACTATGCGGTTGATTTTATTGAGGCTATAAAAGAAATAAAACGCCTGATGCCCCTCACCAGGATAAGCGGGGGCGTAAGCAATGTATCCTTTTCTTTTCGTGGCAATGACCATGTACGGGAAGCCATGCATTCCGTTTTTTTATATCATGCCATTAAAGCCGGTATGGATATGGGCATTGTAAATGCCGGCCAGTTGGTAGTGTACGATGAAATAGATCCTCATTTGCGTCAGTTATGCGAAGATGTGATATTGAACAGGAACAATGATAACAATGAAGCAACTGAAAAGCTGATCGCTTTTGCCGAAACGGTAAAGGCAAAGGGAAAAGAAGTGGTTAAAGATAACGCGTGGCGCAATAGTTCTGTTGAGGAACGGCTTACACATTCGCTGGTAAATGGCATAACCGATTTTATTGATATTGATACCGAAGAAGCACGCCTGAAGTATCCCCGTCCTTTAGATGTTATTGAAGGTCCGTTGATGGATGGGATGAACGTGGTGGGCGATTTATTCGGTGCAGGAAAAATGTTTTTGCCGCAGGTAGTAAAATCTGCAAGGGTGATGAAAAAATCGGTTGCCATTCTTACCCCTTATATAGAAGCCGCAAAATCTGAAGTATCCGATGCGCCAACTATTTTGCTGGCTACAGTTAAGGGAGATGTGCATGATATAGGTAAAAATATAGTAGGTGTGGTTTTGGGCTGCAATGGCTATAATATAAAAGACCTGGGTGTGATGGTGCCTACAGATAAAATTTTAGATGAAGCAGTGAAATGTGGAGCCGCCATGGTGGGCGTAAGCGGGTTGATAACGCCATCGCTCGATGAAATGGTGCATGTGGCGCATGAAATGAAACGGCGGGGCATGAACCTGCCTTTACTGATTGGTGGCGCTACCACTTCGCGTATGCATACCGCCGTTAAAATAGCCCCCCAGTATGATCACGGGGTGGTACATGTGCTCGATGCCAGCAGGAGTGTAACGGTGGCGGGCGCATTGTTGAATGAGCAAAAAGAAGGTTTTCTCAAAGGCATTCATGCCGAATACCAGAAGCTCAAAACTGATTTCGAAAATAAGAAGCCGGTTAAACAGTATATTTCCTATGAAGCCGCGCAGGCCAATAAAGTAAAGGTTGATTGGGAAAATTATGCTGCTCCCGTGCCGGCTTTTACAGGCACCAAAATATTTGAGGAGTATGATCTTAAAGAAATACGGCAGTATATAGACTGGAAACCATTTTTTATAGCATGGGAGCTGCATGGTAATTTCCCGCAAATATTAACCGATGAAAAAGTAGGCGTGGAAGCCACCAAGCTGTACAACGATGCAAATGCCCTGCTGGACCAGATCATTGCCGAAAAGTGGGTCACCGCTCATGGCGTTGTCGGCTTCTGGCAGGCCAATACCACTGCGCCGGATACCATTGAAGTAAAGAACGGTGCGTTGGCAATAAGATTAGAATCCCTGCGCCAGCAAATCAAAAAGGCCCCCGGGCAACCCAACCTCTCCCTGGCGGATTTTATTGCCCCGCAAACTACCGGTGTGCAGGACTACTTAGGCGCCTTTTCCGTTACCATAAAGGGAATAGAGCCCCATATTAAAAAGTTTGAAGCCGAGCACGATGACTATAATAAAATAACCCTGCAGGCCTTGTGCGACCGTCTTGTAGAAGCTTTTGCGGAATGTTTGCACCAGCGCACAAGAAAAGAGTTCTGGGGATATGTAAAAGAAGAAGCGTTAACTAATGAAGACCTGATCAAAGAAAAATACCAGGGTATACGGCCGGCGCCGGGTTATCCTGCCTGTCCCGATCACTTAGAAAAATATAAGCTGTTCAACCTGCTGGGTGGCGAGGAGGCAACAGGCATCCACCTCACAGAATCATTAGCCATGTACCCCGCTTCATCGGTATGCGGCTGGTATTTCAGTCACCCGCAAAGCCAGTATTTTGGCGTGGGCAAAATTCAGCAGGATCAGTTTGATGATTATGTAAAACGAAGCGGCTCCGGTGAAGAAGAAATGCAACGGTGGCTGAGACCTGTGCTGGAATGATGAGGCTATGAAGATTTTTACAGCACGGTAACTCGTAGAGGGGTACAGTAAAAAATCATATAGCTCGCGCATAAGGGCTTCAATCGTTTTGTAGTACACAAGGGTGTTGGTTTGTCCTCAATATCGGGTTTATAGCAGAAGAGTACAGCCCGGAACAACTTATTCAAACTCGCTGTTGTGCGAAGTCCGGAGACTTATGTCTCCAAAGCGCATAGCGCTCCACACATCATATATTATTTAGCCCATTCCAACACGTTTCGTTCGCTTTGATTTTAACAGTAATCAAAAAGCATTTCATAACAGGAATATGTAAACGCTTTCATAGTAGAATAGACTGTGGTTCTGGTAACCTTCCTACATTCGCATCATACACATTTAAAGTGGAAACGCTTTTGACAGGCACAGCTTATTCTGCTTTGGATCAAACCATAAAAATGAAATGTAGATTATTCCGTATTCCTGTTCTTATTATATCGTTGTTCTCCTGCCGGCAACAGGATACCGGGTGGCAGGTATCGAGGGGGAACGCTGAAAGCAATTGTTATTCGCCACTGGATCAGATCAATATCAATAATGTCAGAGACCTGAAGGTTGCCTGGACTTACAATACCGGCGATACAGGAGCCGCCATTCAATGCAATCCTATTATTGTAGATGGAATAATGTATGTTACCTCACCTGCATTAAAAGTAATTGCCCTTGAAGCCTCTAACGGTAAGATGCTGTGGCAATTCGATCCTTTTAAAGAAGGGCATGCTTATGATGTAAACAGGGGCGTAACTTACTGGCAACACGGAAAAGATAAGCGGATCCTTTTTACCGCCGGGCATAATTTATATGCCTTAAATGCTCAAACCGGGCAGCTCATCCCAACTTTTGGTAAGGAGGGAACTGTTGACCTGAGAGAAGGTTTGGACTGCGATCCAGGTGAACTGTTCGTTACGGTTACTTCACCCGGAATTATTTTTAATGATTTACTGATCCTGGGTTCCCGAACAACCGAGGCGGAAGGCGCTGCACCGGGTCATGTGAGGGCATTTAATGTGCTAACGGGTAAAGAAGCCTGGGTTTTCCACACCATACCACAACCCGGAGAATTTGGATACGACACATGGGAAAAGGACGCCTGGAAAAATGTAGGAGGTGCCAATACCTGGTCGGGTTTGAGTTTGGATGAAAAACGCGGAATGGTTTTTTTTGGAACGGGCTCCTGCGCTCCCGACTTTTTTGGCGGCGGTCGTAAAGGGCAGAACTTGTTTGCCAACTCGGTAATAGCCCTGAAAGCAGCGAGCGGTGAAAGGGTCTGGCACTACCAGGTTGTTCATCATGATTTGCTGGATTATGATCTTCCAGCCCCCCCGGTGCTTGTAGCAGTGAGCCATGGTGGAAAGAAGATTGATGCTGTAGCGCAGATAACCAAAACCGGGAATGTATTTGTTTTTGATCGCGATACCGGCAAGCCTTTGTTTGATGTAGAAGAGCGAAAAGTACCGGTGTCGGATATCGAGGGAGAGGAGAGTTGGCCCACTCAGCCATTCCCTTTGAAACCAGCCCCGTTTGTCCGGCAAAAATATACGGAAGATGATATCCCGGATATGTCAGCTGAAGCCAGGGCTTACGTGATTGAGCGTTTGAAGCATATAAGAAATGAAGGCATTTTTACACCTTCCAGTGAACAGGGATCGTTGGTATTTCCTGGTTTCAGAGGTGGTGCGGAATGGAATGGCGGTTCATTCGATCCTCAAACAGGCATCCTGTATGTTAACGCGAATGAAATACCGAATATCACCGCTTTAAAAAAAGTAGAAGCAGACCAAGGCAATAAATTAGGCGTCAGCCTTTATCAACTGAATTGTGCTACTTGTCATGGTTTTGACAGGAAAGGTCAGGACCCTTTTCCATCGCTGCTATATATTGGAAAAAAAATGACTGCTTCGGATGTATTGGATCGGATAAAAAATGGAAAAGGCCAGATGCCTGCTTTCCCTAATCTTTCTAAAGAACAAACGGATGCGATAGTAGGTTACCTGTTTCAGGAACAAAATGGCAAAATCATTGCGGCGGAAGGGAAACAGCCGGGCAACCCGGGTAAGACATTTCGTTATGCCCACTCCGGGCATGGACAATTTCTGGACCGGGAAGGTTATCCGGCGGTAAAACCGCCATGGGGAACCCTTAGCGCAATCAATCTGAATTTGGGGGAAATATCCTGGCAAATACCGCTTGGTGAATACGAGGAGCTAACGAAAAGAGGAATTCCGCCTACCGGCACGCAAAACTTTGGAGGTACCATTGTAACAGCAGGTGGTGTCATATTTGTGGGGGCAACAAAGGATGAAAAATTTCGCGCTATAGACAAGCATACAGGCAACATATTATGGGAAACAAAATTACCTGCCGGCGGATACGCTACACCCAGTACCTATGAAGTTAACGGCAAACAATATGTGGTGATAGCAGCAGGCGGAGGGGGCAAGAACGATACAAAAAAAGGGGATAGTTATGTTGCCTTTGCCCTTCCGGATTAACAGGCGGGGTTCTGCTGCGGAGGATTCCCCAAAGCGCTTTAAATGCTGGTATTGGCCCCACTTTTTAAGTTTAACATGTAGTAACATTAATTGAATCATCGTCATAAAAAATCATATAAGAATATGAACATGAAATTGATCAACCTCATTTTGTTTGCCGCTATATTTTGTTTGCCCTCTCTTTTACCGGCGCAAGGCAGAAATAGTAAAGCGAATAGTAGCAGCCGGCAAGTCAACATTATTAATCGTAAATCCGACCAGAAGGTTGATGTTATGATAGACGGCAGGCTATTTACATCTTACTGTTATCATGACAGCTTAGTAAAGCAGGTGCTCTATCCTGTTTTAACTGCATCGGGAACGGCTGTAACGCGGGGATGGCCCATAAGCCCAAGACCAGGTGAGCGTCGTGATCATCCGCATCATATCGGTATGTGGCTTAATTATGGGGATGTAAATACCTATGATTTCTGGAATAACTCCCATGCAGTTCCTGAGAAGCTGAGGAAAGTTCACAACGGAGCGATTAAGCATATGAAGATTAAGAAAATTATCTCCGGTAAGAAAGAAGGCATCCTGAGAACAGAGGAAAGCTGGCTTTCGCCTTTCGGAAATAAACTTTTAAGCGAAAAAACGGAATACCACTTCATTGCCGACGGATCTACCCGGATTATTGACCGGATTACAATCTTAACCGCGGACACCAGTGTGGTGGTATTTAACGATACAGAAGAAGGGATGTTTGCGGTTCGTGTGGCCAGACAGTTAGAATTACCTTCTGAAAAAGAAAAGGACAATCCGGTTGAAGGAGACCCCACAGGGGATTATAGAAGTAGTGAAGGCGTAACAGGAAGCGACGTTTGGAGTACGCGCGCAAAGTGGATGAACCTGTTCGGCCATCTTGGATCCGAGAAAATTTCACTGGTTATTTGCGACCATCCCAAAAATCTAACTTATCCCACCTACTGGCATGCGCGTGGCTACGGTTTGTTTTCCGCCAATCCGCTTGGAGTGAAGGATTTTACCGAAGGCAGGCAGTCGTTAAACTACTCAATGTCTAAAGGAAAATCTTTAACGTTCAGATACCGGATCATTATCAGCTCGGGTAATTATTTAACGGATGCTGAAATAAATAATTATGCAGCGGGTTTCGAAAAAAAGTATTGATTTGGATTCGCTTAGGGGCAGTTCAAAAGAGGTGTAAAATAAAAAAACGAAAGATGGCTTTAAGGTTTGTTTATTGTATATAAATCATATCATTGTAAACGCTTTCATTGTGCTTTCCTTCATGATTCAGGTTATCTTCATTAGATTTGAATGGTGTGTATAAGAAGCCTTGCAATAAAGACTTTCTGATCGTTTTGGATGTTATCAGGTTGGGTAGGGAAGCATTGTTTCACGCCTGCCTGCCATGCAGGCAGTGCACGTAAAACTGCGGCAGGCGCAAAGAAGCATACGTTGCGCACGCTGCTTCGCTGTGTACGCTGCGAGAAACCACATAATTTTTATTTATCAAAACAAAACAATTATGGATAGGGGTAAAACAGCATTAAAAAATGAGCAAACAACCCGTCGTAACTTTATTAAAACAACCGGTGTTGCAGGTGCAGGGCTATTAGCGGCGCCATTTATTGCGTCCGGCGCATGGGCGGGAACGTCTCCCGGCGATACGATCAATCATGCTGTTATTGGCACGGGTAAGCAGGGTGTGGACTTTCATTGTAAAAGTTTTGCCAAAGCAAAAGGTTGTAAAGTGGTGGCTATTTGTGACGTGGACCCCCAGCGTCTTGAGATGGCTGCCAGGGAGCTGCCTAACGAGAGACAGGTGAAGCGGTATTCAGACTTTCGCAAGCTGCTTGAAGACAAGTCTATTGACTCAGTAAGCATTGCAACACCCGATCAATGGCATACGCCAATGGCGTTATGGGCGCTCATGGCCGGAAAACATGTATATATAGAAAAGCCCTGCAGCCATACGGTGGAAGAAGCCGAGCTTTTAATAAAAGCCGCTGCACAGTACAATAAATGTGTACAGCATGGAACGCAGCGCAGAAGCGAAGGAGATCATATTGAAGCGATGAAGCAATTAAATAGCGGCATCATTGGAAAGGTTCATACCGTTAAGGCGATCAATCATCAGCTTCGTAATCCTATTGGACGCGCTGCCGTTGAGCAGCCCCCCCGGGGCGTTAACTATGATATGTGGCTTGGCCCATCACCGGTAGTGCCGTTTACCAAAAATCGCTGGCACTACAACTGGCATTGGTTCTGGGATTATGGCGGTGGTGACACCGTAAATGACGGTGTTCACCAGATTGATATTGCAGTTTGGGCTTTGGGAAATCGGTATCCCAAAAGAATGATCGTTTCAGGAGGACAATATTTTTATAATGACGACCACGAAACACCGGATACGCAGACTGCGATCTTGCAATATGACGACAGCCAGATTATTTACGAGATGCGACTGTGGACCCCTTATAATCTGGAAGGGCACGATAACGGAAATGTAGCATATGGAACTGACGGTAAAATGGATTTCGGGCGCAGTGGCGTTATCGTTACAAAAGGAAAAGAACAGATCAAAATTGAATCGCCGGAACCTGTTGAAAGTATTGTTCCGAATTTTCTTACTGCCGTACGGGAAAATAATCCTGCTAAGCTGCTTTCCCCGGTTAAGGCAGGAAGGGTATCCTCAGACCTTTGCAATTTAATGAACATTGCAACCCGGCTGAACGCTCCGTCAATCGAATATGATCCGGTAAAGCGGGAAGTTACCTGTGCCGGCTATCAGGAACAGGCAACGGCATTACTGCGCAGGGAGTATCGGAAGGGGTATGAGTTACCTTATAAATAGCACATCTGATTTAATACAATCTTTAAATCTAAAACGAGAACGTTCAAATAGTATAACATGAAGATAGAGTTAAATCGTTTTAAAAGCTGGACGGCCGGGTTCGTTATGGCAGCTATACTGGTGAGCTGTTCAGGTAATAAAAATACAAAAGATGACCTCCCTGTAGTGGAGTTTCAGCAGGAGCCCGGTAAATTGTTAATCCTGATAGATAAAAAACCGTTCGCTACCTACGTATATGAGGATTCTGTAACCACCCGGCCCTATTTCGAAAATGTAATGACACCCTGCGGTGTTCAGGCAACCCGGAATCACCCTGTTCTTGCCGGCGATCCTAAAGATCATAGCTCCTGGCACCCGGGCATCTGGCTAAGCTACGCAGATTTGAATGGAGTTGATTATTGGCGGCTCAAAGGAAAAGTGGAGCATGAGCTGTTTACGGAGCAACCCAAAGGCGGGGCCGGAAAAGGAACGTTTACAGTGCGCAATTATTACATGAGTGCCGACGGCAAAGACCGGATGGTTGCAGAATTGGTCAGGTATTCAATCATAGCGGAACCGTCTGGATATTTGTTGACTTCGGCCAGTACCTACTCTTCTGAAAAAGGTGATTTCACTTTTGGAGATCAGGAAGAAATGGGACTGGGCATTCGGGTGAACACCCGGATCACCGTTCAATACGGGGATGGACACATTACCAATGCTGAAGGGCAGAAGGACGAGGATGGTACCTGGGGAAAAGCGTCTAAATGGATTGATTACAGTGGTGAAATTGATGATCATTATGTAGGAATGGCCATTATGCAGGACCCTGCCAATTTCCGTCCTGCCTGGTTTCACTCCCGTAACTATGGTTATATAGCCGCTAACCCTTTTGGCAGGGAAGCGATGAATCAAGGAGAAAAAAGCGCCATCACTGTAAAGAAGGGCGACAAATTTTCTATTGGATTTGGAGTACTGGTTTATTGCACTCCTAAGGGTGAACAGGCTGATATCAATGATGCATATCAGGACTACCTGAAAGTTCTGAAGGAATAGGTCCCTAACAGCAATATGTATCATATTGTACTACCTGTGGTACAATACTACCGGGGTATTAGCTACTGCTTTGCCCTTTTTACCGGGTTCACCCGGGTAAGCATTTTGCTTTATTATAATAGAATAGCAATTATTTACAACATGCGCAGGTGAAGCATGATTGCCTGCTCATCTTTATTAACGAATAATAATGCATGATTTATGATTAAAGATTTATTACAAATATATCAACCCCGGAAATTGAATTTCGGCAGCGGATGCTTGCAAAATCTGCCCAATGATCTTCAGTCCTTTCAGTTAAAACGGGTACTGATTGTTACCCTGCCGGCAGTGCTTCCCCAGCTTCAGGAGCTGATAACCGGGCTGGAAAAGGGAGGGATTGAAGTAACCGTAGATGTTTCTATCCGTAAAGAGCCTACCTGTAATGACTTTGAAAAGCTATTAGATACAGCGAGGCGTATTCAACCGGAATGTGTACTTGGAATTGGCGGTGGCAGCGTTATGGATGTAGCCAAGCTGGTGGCGGCACAGGTAAAAAATACCCGGTCTCTGGCTGATATCATGGGTATCAACAAACTCAAAGAACGTGAAATATTATTGATTTGTTCGCCAACGACCTCGGGAACGGGAAGTGAGGTATCGCCCAATGCCATCCTGCTTGATGAAAGCGATAATCAGAAAAAGGGCATTATCAGTCCGTTCCTGGTGCCGGATATGGTATATGCAGACCCCCTGCTTACGGTTTCGTTACCTGCGGCGATGACGGCTGCAACTGGTATTGACGCGCTTACACACTGTATAGAGGCTTATGCCAATCGCTTTGCTCATCCGCTGATTGATGTATATGCGCTGGAAGGTATTCGTTTGATCAGCGCGAACCTTGTAAAATGCTATCAGAATGGAAACGATCCTGAAGCCCGCGCGGCCGTGTCTTTGGGGAGTCTTTTTGGCGGCATTTGTCTGGGACCGGTCAATACCGCCGCGGTGCATGCCCTTGCTTACCCGTTGGGAAGCCATTTTCATATAGCGCATGGTCTTTCCAATGCTTTACTGCTCCCCCATGTTCTTGAATTTAACCTCCCCGCCGCCCCTGAACGATATGCCGCTATTGCTACGGCAATGGGTTGTTCTTCGAATAGCGGCCCGGAGTTCCTGGCGAAAGAGGGTATTCAGCAGATAATTAAAATGATGAAGGACTGTAATATGCCTTTGAAGCTTTCTGAGTTAGATATACCTGTGGAGAGTATAGCGGGTATGGCCGAAGATGCTATGAAAGTAACCCGGTTATTGAAAAATAACGTGCGGGAACTTCAGTATTCTGACGCTGTAAAAATTTATCAATCTGCCTATTAATGTAAAACATGAAACAGTACAATGGTATTTTGGTACCCTTAGTCACGCCCTTTAATGAAAAGGGAAAAATAGACCGGCCTCATTTTGAGAAAATGATTGAAGGGATTTTGACATACAACTGTCATCCTTTTGTTATGGGTACCACGGGCGAAGGGCTGTCTATAACAGAGCGGGAAAGACAGGAGGTGATCGCAATACTTGCCGGATTTAAGCGCAGCGGCGTAACGTTGTATGCCTCAGTTTCCGATGTATGCCATCAGACTATGATTGAAAGAGCGAAGCGATATGCAGATGAAGGTGTACATGTAATGGTGGCGCATTTGCCTCCTCATTATACGCTTTCTCCTTCCGGTATGTATACATGGTTTGAAACCCTGGCAGATCAAAGCCCGCAGCCTGTAATGCTTTATAATATTCCTGCTACTACCCATATGAGCCTTCCCATAGATATTGCAGAACGGCTCAGTCAGCATCCCAACATTGTGGGGATTAAAGATTCCGAAAAAGATGAGCAGCGGTTGAAGGAATCGGCCGAACGCTGGAAGGATAGAGCAGACTTTAGCCATTTTACCGGCTGGGCCGCCAAATCATTTGACGGCTTAAAATGGGGGTCTGATGGACTGGTCCCCAGTTCGGCGAACCTGATTCCATCGGTATACATCAAACTGTATTGTGCAATAATGCGTGGCGATGACCAGGAGGCAAAAAACATGCAGGTGGTATCAGACTATGTAGGACAGCTTTACCAGCAGGGCAGGTTGTTGCCGGATTCGCTGTCGGCCCTGAAAGTGATGATGAAGTCCATTGGCTTGTGTGAAACTTTTGTATTACCGCCGCTTAATCGCCTCAGTGCGGAGGAGGAAGAAAAGTTACAGACAGCGTTTCTCACCTATTATTATAATTTAAAAGCAGCATTGGATTAACGAACTATGAAAAACAATAAGCCTGCTATAGGAATTACCATGGGCGACCCGGCCGGAGTAGGTCCTGAGATTGCAGTTAAATCGCTGAACAGCACTGCCGTTTTTGATCAGTGTAACCCCCTGGTAATAGGAGATGCCAAAGTGATCCGGTCGTGCATCGAAGATTTGAATTTGGCGCTGCAGGTAAACCCGGTTCACGATGTAAGGGACGCCTGTTTTCAACCCGGTACCATAGATGTATATGATCTTAACAACGTAGACGCAACTAAGCTGAAGCCTGGGGAAGTGTCTGCCATGGCAGGCCATGCTGCCTTCGAAGCGGTTACCACAGCCATTCAGCTTGCGCTTGATAATAAGATTGATGCCACAGTGACCGGCCCTATCCACAAAAAAGCGATCAATGAGGCTGGGCATCATTTCTCGGGTCATACCGAAATTTATGCACATTATACGGGCGTCAGGCAATACGCTATGTTACTTGTGGATGGAGATTTCAGGGTGGCCCACATCTCAACTCATGTATCCCTGCGGAAGGCTTGTGACCTGGTAAAAAAGCAGCGAATATTAGACGTAATAAAGCTTTTGGATGCTGGTCTGAATCAAATGGGTATCCGCAATGGAAAAATTGGCGTAGCCGGTCTTAATCCGCATGCCGGCGATGCCGGACTTTTTGGTGATGAAGAAGAAAAAGAAATCATTCCGGCTATCGAAGCGGCTGTTAAGCTTGGATTTCGGGTGGAAGGCCCCGTTGCGCCCGATACGATGTTTACAAAGGCTGTAACCGGTTATTACGATGGCTGTATTGCCATGTATCACGATCAGGGGCATATACCCTTTAAGCTGGCAGGTTTTAAATGGAATAATGACTCCCAAAAAATGGAAAGTGTTAAGGGGGTCAACATTACCCTCGGACTTCCAATTATCCGGACTTCCGTGGATCATGGTACTGCCTTTGACATTGTAGGGAAGGATCTGGCCAGTCCGGATGCCATGTTATTGGCCATAGACTATGCAATAAAATTGGCCTCAAATAAAAAAGAGCAATAAATGATAGCTGTAATTGCTGATGATTTTACAGGCGCCGCGGAAATCGGAGGAATAGGTATTCGTTTTCAGATGAAAGTTGAAATAGTAACCCGGGTTAGCATTGAACCTGATACCGATTTACTGATCATTGTTACGGATACCCGGTCAAAGTCTGCGGAAGAGGCTATCAATGATATTTACCTTATTACTTGCCAGTTGATGAAATTAAAACCGGAACTGATTTATAAAAAAATAGATTCGGTATTAAGGGGACATATTATAGCGGAATTATTGGCTCAAATGAAGATTATGGGAAAGCAAAGAGCCCTCGCCGTCCCCGCTAACCCGCATTTGGGAAGGGTCATAAAGGACGGTATGTACTATTTAAAGGATGTGAGATTGCATGAAACGGGCTTTAGGAATGATCCCGAATTTGTAATGTCAAATTCAGACACGATGCGTTCTTCTGATGTAATAGATATTTTGAGATATAACAATAGTGCTGATTTAGAGCGCTTAAATATTATAGTGGCAAAAACAGATGTTCCGTTTCCGGCTAAAGGGATTATAATAGGTGAAGCGCTGAGCTCAGATGACTTACGGCTGTGGGCCAAAAGGGTGGATGATCATACCTTAATAGCAGGCGCCTCAAGTTTCTTCCTGGCTTTATTGGAACATCTGCAATATCCCCATCGGGAAGGGGCTTTTGAAAAATCAATAGCGTATTCCGGTGGAAACATGCTTTTAGTTTGCGGGAGCTCCTTTTCAAAAAGCAAGCAAATGGTGGCAAAAGTATTGGCAGACGGGGCGCCTGTGAGCCTCATGCCATCAGCATTATTACATGCGGATGGAGCGCTCCTGTCCGGTCTGCAGGATCAATGGGCGTCGGATATTATTTCACTGTTCGCTACGCATAATCATGTTATCGTTGCTGCCGATCCGGAGGCTAATTATCCTGCGAATGAACTGGGCCGGAACATAAGTAAGCATATAGCTAAAGTGGTGGGAAAAGTGATGAAGCGGCTACCTGTTCAGGAATTGATGCTGGAGGGTGGATCAACTGCTTCTTCCATATTAAATGAGATGCATTTGGAAAAGCTTTATCCTCAGCAGGAACTTGCAGATGGAGTGATAAGAACAAGCGTACCCGGGAATGCGGCATTACATATTACATTCAAACCGGGTAGTTACCGGTGGCCGGAATCAATCTGGAATTCAAACCTTAGAAAATAAATATATGGAGCATAACGCTATACATCTTATTGATTATATTATCATTATTGTTTCAGTGCTCTTTTCCATTGCGGTAGGCGTTTACTTTTATAAGAGACAGCATTCAACCAGCAGTTTTTTTAAGGCCAGCGGAAAATTTCCTTCCTGGGCTATCGGAATTTCTATTTTAGCAACCCTGGTAAGCAGCATAACTTTTTTAGCTTACCCGGGAGCGGGGTATTCCTCCAATTGGATTCTTTTGCTACAGGGTCTTATGGTTCCGTTGGTATTGTTCACAACGATCTGGTTTATTGTTCCTTTATACAGGAAGGTAATCGGGTTAAGCGTATATGAATACTTTGAGAAGCGGTTTGGGTATTTCGCCAGGTTTTATGGCTCATTTGGTTTCGTTCTTAACAGTTTCTCCGGCATGGCAACTACACTGTTTCTGTTGGCGCTGGCTGTATCTTCAATGATGGGGATATCTACTTTTTTAGTGCTTTGGATCATTGGCAGTACCATTATTATTATTACGCTTTTAGGAGGAATGGAGGGGGTTATCTGGTTAGATGTTATCCAGGGGCTCCTGTTAATAGTAGGTGGATTGGTATGCCTCGTAATGCTGATATTCAGTATACAGGGCGGACTACCTGAGATTTGGAGCGTTGCCAAAGCGAATGACAGGGTGGGATTCGGTCCGTATGATATTGACTTTACCCGTTTAACCTTTATTGTAATGGCTATTAATGGTATTTTTTATGCCATTCAGAAATATGCTACTGATCAAACTATAGTGCAAAGATACCTGTCGGCCGGCTCAAACCGGTCTGCCATTAAGGCTACCTTAATGGGTGCATTGCTCACTGTGCCGGTATGGATCATATTTATGTTTATCGGAACGGTCTTATTTGTCTATTATCATAAGAATCCGGGAGAGCTGCCTGAGAATATGAGACCCGACGGGGTTTTCCCCCATTTTATTATGAGTAAATTTCCTCTCGGGATTGTAGGGCTGGTTATCTCTGCATTACTTGCCTCTGCGATTGCGTCAACCGTTGCTGCCCTGAATTCTTTGGTTGCAGTAGGATTGGAAGACTATTACAAGCGGTGGCGACCCAACAGAACGGATAAGCACTATTTTAGCACCAGCAAAACATTAGTAGTATTATGTGGCTTATTGTCCGTGTTTATGAGTTCCTTATATCTTTTGGCAGGTAATGAAGGTGTGCTGGGAATTGTATTTGTTCTTTATGCCATCTTTTCGGGCGGTATTGCTGGTATATTCCTTCTGGGATTCTTCGTTCCATGGGCCAACAAAGGAGGGCTGAACGTGGCGATACTGGTTTGCGTATTATTCACCGGATATGCAATTTTAACTTCAACTACAATCGGATCGGGAACCGGCGAGCAGATTATTGTAGATATGGGCGATCTTAATTTTACGCATCACAAACTCATGCTGGGCGTATATACACATTTGATCATTCTGGGAGTAGGCAGTGTTGCCAGTTATTTTTTTCCAAAAAAAGAAGTTGACAAAAATCTGATATTCGCCGGCTGGGGAGATGCCAAAAGACAAGGTAAACTTAAAATAAAAGAACTGTAAAATTAAGAATGAAGCACCTCATTTAACTGGAGTGGATTCGGTCGTCTTTTTGAAAAAATGCAGTAAACTATGATACTACTTTTTCCGGCGCAGATACTACCGTTGCCTGTTTTGTCAGGAAATCCTTTGTCCTTTGTTTTGCCCGGATCTGTTATAATGTAAACGCTTTCATGATAAAAGTTCGTTTTCTCGCCAGGGGCCTATAGATTTGTTGCGGGTAATCAATTTTATAAATGTAAACGCTTACAGTCCTCATGAGTAATTTGAAAGATGTTGCCAGCCTGGCTGCAGTTTCCATTGCCACGGTATCGAGGGTCATTAACAATTCCGCGGTAGTAGATCCGAAAACCCGCGTGAAAGTTCAAAATGCCATCAGGAAGCTGAACTTTCATCCTAACCGCGTTGCACGCCGGTTAAGCAAATTGAGGATGAAGGAAGGAAATGGAAAGATCATTGGATTGGTATTGCCGGATATTACCAATCCTTTTTATGTGGATGTATTAAGAGGAGTTGAAGATTATGCCCTTAAGCATGAATACGTGGTTATTACCTGCAATTTTGGACAGGATGAATCCCGGGAAAAGCTCTATTTGAGTATCCTGCAGTCGGAGTCTGTTGATGGTTTGATAGTGGTTCCGGTGCGCGGATTAGATGAAGAGGTATCGAAAATGGTAGAATCCGGCCTGCCGATCGTTTGTGTGGATCGTGAGCTTCCCGGCACCGATGTTGATGTTGTATTGGTAGATAACCGGAAAGGCGCCTATGAAGCGGTTGAACATTTAATTCGTTTGGGCCATACGCGCATTGCCTTTATCTCCGGTTTGCCACAAATTCCTACGAGTGTTGAACGCCTGAATGGGTACAGGGATGCTTTGCAGGCGCATAACATTCCCGTAGATGAAAGATTGGTAAAATATGGAGATTCTATGCATGAAAGCGGTCTCAGGCTTAGTGAGGAATTATTAAAGAGCGGGCATATCCCCACCGCGTTGTTTACCGGGAATAACCTGATCACATTAGGGGCGCTTGAAATGATACATCGTTTAGGACTTTCTGTTCCCAAAGATATTGCTTTGGTGGGCTTTGATGATATGCATTGGTCTATTTCCCTTAATCCGCCCTTAACTGCTGTGCGGCAACCGGGATATGACATCGGAAGACGGGCAACAGAACTGCTTTTTCAGCGCATTGGCGACCTGAAGCGCCCTACTGCAAAAGTGATTTTTGATGCGGAATTGAAAATCAGAAATTCCTGCGGATCAAAGTAAGGTCGGGAGACTGCTAAGGTAAAAAACAGGGATTAAATATTTGCCAGAGATGTATTTGTATTTGGTTTAGCAACAACAGCACGGAATATTACCTTTCAGGTTTTCTTTGTCACATTTTTGTCAATTGAACTTTGTGTAAGCAACGTTTCACCCCCTTCTCTTGTCAATTGCATCAAGTTATAATGCAATATGAATAAACTCAAAAGCCCGGCTCTGGCTTTATTGTTTCTCTTCCCCTTTTTATCACAAGCCCAAAATAATGTTGAACCCTATATTGGATACGGTATTGATGTTAATAATAAACAGCCACTTAGCCAGGTAAATATTGGGTTGCAATATCCCGTTATTAATCAGAGGATATACCAAATGCTGATTGGAGTTAATGGAGGGCTTCCGTTAAATAAACATACTGGAAATGATGTTGCTTATACTTCCGACCTGTCATTGCCTTTAAGCACGGGAACAGGTTATGAAACCAAATGGTATTCTTGTGCAGTTTCATTGGGGCACAGATTCAGATTGATTTCCTGGGCAGATAAAAATATTATATCCCCTTTTGTTAAGGCCGGCCTTGCATATCAAAACATAGCTGTGCGTTATGATAGCTATAATATGGATAAGTATACTGTACTCAATCCACATAGATCGTTAAAAAAGACAGGACTGTTTATAGCCGGAGGTATTCAATACAAATGTGAGCTTAACAAGGGATATATTTTTGCACAGGCAGAGATTTCCTCGCCTCCGCTTGTGGAAAGTCTTAATAATTATACTTACGAGCTCCCGGGGCCTTTTACCATAAATATTGGATATGTAGTTGAATTTAAAAAAAGAAATAAATGAAATGGATCGCACCGCTGCAATGGATTATCGTTGTTGCTATCCCAACAGCGTTAATCTCATGCGATAAAAATTATACCGTATTTTATGAAGATGAAGATGCTGATGGTTTATCAGTGTTTTCAGATATGGGTAATAATGTCATGTCATGTTATATTAACGGGCAGGCTTTTCGTACAAGAGGCAGGATATATAATGCAGGGTTTAGCAGGGGGTATCTTAGTACAGAAATTGAATTGTTTAAAGATGCTGCTGCACCAGACAGTGATACGCTTACTATTATTTGGCAGAGGGATGCGTTTTCACCCAATCCTAATTCCATAAGTTTAGTGCTGGCAGTAAAAAAAGATTTCTCTTATAATGATTTTACTGCGTTTAATAATACCCGGTTGGTTATAGATGGAATTAATGGATATTTCATGGTTAACAGCAACCATTCAGAAAAAGGAACCGGTAGTATTTATTTTCTCAGGGCTGTACTGATGCCGGGTAATGCTGCAGGAATCAACAACCAGCTTTCTGGTATTTTTGAAGCAACCTTACCTTCTTATAAAATTACCAGGGGTAGATTTGACCATACTTTGCCTGTGGGTCACCCCCAAGGAGTTGTTTTTTTCTGATAAGAAAGTGTTTTCTTTCTGCCCCGAGATACCTCCGGCTACAATATACTCAACTGAGCTCCCTGAATTCAGTTTTTATTATCCCCATCCATTTCAATAATTTCGCTTTTCGTTTGTTGTTAAAATGAATACTCCATTACCTGGAACAATTTAAGAAAGATGAAAGCAAGAGTGTTAAAAATTCACCAGAAGGATAATGTACTGGTGGCGCTTACCAATTTAAAGAAAGGCGAAAGCATCGAGCATAACGGTGAAACCTATACGCTGGTTGACGATGTAGATGCCAAGCACAAGTTTTTTATTGGAGATATGAAAGCCGGCGACCCGGTATACATGTACGGCGTGCTGGTAGGCAAAATACAGTTTGATGTGTCCAAAGGCGGACGAATGACAACAGACAATACCAAACATGCGGCCGATCCTTACGATTACCGCGGCGTACAATACGAATGGCACGCACCGGATGTGTCTAAATTTAAGAACAGAACCTTTAACGGGTATCACCGCAGCGATGGCAGGGTAGGCACGGCTAATTACTGGTTGTTTCTTCCTACTGTTTTTTGCGAAAACCGCAACCTGGATGTGATCCGGGAAGCCTTACATAATGAGCTGGGGTATGCCGTAACGGATAAGTATAAGTCGTATACAAAATATCTTGTTGATGCCTATAAGGAAGGCACAGACATCAATACGCTTCAGATCGCTGATATGGAACCGGATCCTGTCCGCCGCAGGGTATTCAAAAATATTGACGGCATAAAATTCCTCAATCACCAGGGTGGCTGCGGCGGTACGCGCCAGGATGCGGCCACACTGGGCAGGCTCCTGGCCGCTTATTCCGATCATCCCAACGTGGCAGGCGTAACCGTTTTAAGTTTGGGCTGCCAGAACTTACAGGTGCAGGATTATCTCGGGTATCTGAAAGAACGTAATCCCGCTTTCGATAAACCCCTGTATATTTTTGAGCAGCAGCGGTCGCAAAGTGAAGAGCAACTGGTGGCAGAGGCGATCCGTAAAACGTTTGCAGGCCTAACGGAAGCGAATAAAATGGAAAGAAGACCCGCCCCGCTTACAGAGTTGTGCATTGGTGTGAAATGCGGGGGGAGTGATGGCTTCAGCGGTATATCGGCTAACCCTGCTGTAGGCTATTGTGCCGACCTGGTGGTAGCATTGGGTGGCAAAATTTTGCTGGCGGAATTTCCCGAACTGTGTGGCGCCGAACAGGAGCTGATAGACCGGTCGGTGGATGAACCTACAGCCCGTAAATTTATGCATTTAATGAGGAGCTATGATGAAATGGCGCATAAGGTAGGCTCGGGATTTCATATGAACCCATCGCCTGGTAATATCAGGGACGGGCTGATTACGGATGCCATAAAATCTACAGGCGCCGCAAAAAAAGGCGGCACTTCACCGGTGGCGGATGTGCTGGACTATACGGAAAAAGTAAGGAAGCCTGGCTTGAGCCTGGTTTGTACACCGGGCAATGATGTGGAAGCTACCACAGGTAAAACAGCATCGGGCTCAACGCTTATTCTATTTACTACCGGTCTGGGCACACCTACAGGTAACCCGGTTTGTCCTACTATAAAAGTGGCTACCAACTCATCGCTGGCAAAAAGGATGAAAGATATTATAGACATTGATACCGGCTCTATTATTGAAGGAGAAAAAACGATTGAGGAAATGGGTGAAGAAATCCTGGAATATTGTATTAAAGCCGCCAGTGGTGAAGTAATACCCAAAGCGGTACAACTGAACCAGGATGATTTCATTCCGTGGAAAAGAGGGGTGTCATTGTAAAATAATTTGAAAATTTGAAAATGTGGGAAATGTGGAAATGAGGACATCAAATCGGAAATCAGAAATCAAAAATTACGTTCATGTTCAGATTAGATGATAAAGTAGTTGTTATTACGGGCGGCGGAAGCGGCATAGGCAAAGCCATCAGCACCACCTTTGCAAAGCAGGGCGCTATAGTGTATATTATTGAAATGGATGAAAAAGCCGCTGCGGCAACTGTTGATGAGATTGCCACGGAAGGCGGGAAAGGCAGCTTCTTCAAATGCAATATCGCTAACCAGCAGGAAGTAAAAACCGTGATAGCGCAGATCACTCAAAAACATGCAACGATAGATATACTGGTAAACAATGCGGGCATTGCGCATATTGGCCAGGCCGATAACACGGCAGAGGAAGATTTTGACCGGGTGGTGGCGGTGAATATTAAAGGGGTATACAATTGCCTCCATGAAACGATCCCTTTCATGAAACAAAAGGGAGGTTCTATATTGAACATGGCCTCTATTGCAGCGTTGGTAGGTATACCCGACCGCTTTGTATATTCGGCCGCCAAAGGCGCGGTGGGTGCCATGACCTTATCGGTAGCCAAAGATTATTTAAGTTATAACATCCGTTGCAACTGCATTTCCCCGGCAAGGGTACATACGCCCTTTGTAGACGGCTTCCTGGCAAAAAATTATGCGGGCAAAGAAAAGGAAATGTTTGAAAAACTTTCTAAAACCCAGCCTATCGGACGCATGGCCAGGCCCGTTGAAATAGCGCACCTGGCGTTGTATTTGTGCTCAGATGAAGCTTCTTTTATTACGGGCTGCGATTACCCGATTGACGGCGGTTTTGTTAAATTAAATAACTGACCGGGGTTTCGATCATCAGCCGCAATTTTGTTTGAACGCGCGGCGTTAGCAATAAAATGATCATATGAAACATTATTGGGCTGCCTGCCTGTTACTATGCGTTTATGCTGCGTCATGCACCAAAGTTGACAATGGCGAGGCTGCAGAAGCAAAGCTGATTTTCAGGTACCGGTTCGATTCAACACAGGAAAGACTGAACAATACAGGTCAGCCTGCTTTGGTTACCGGTGGCCATGCTGCGCAAAGCCCGGTTTTTAATAGCATGAGTGCGCACTATATTGAACTAACGCCGGATGCTTCCACACCGTTAGGTAAAGGAGCGGTACTCTATAAAGCACCCGAAACGGATGCCGGCGGAGAAGCCGCTATTGATTTTGAACGATCCGTTACCGCGGGTAACAATGAAGTGTTTTATGCCATACCGCTGAAAGACATACCTGCCGGGGAATATGAATGGTTACGGCTTTCGCTGGCTTACCAGAATTATACGGTGCAATACCATATTGATACTACTATTACTATAGCTACCGATACTACTTCCAACACCATAACGATTGACCAGGACCTTACGGGAACGATCGCATCATTTATAGGATTCAATACCTATATCAAATCTTATCTTGTCAAAAGCCAGTCGCTTACGGTTGATGACAATCGCAAACAGGGATATTGGGGATTTGAAACTGCCATCAGCGGGGAAGGATTTAATGAAACGTACACCACTTCAGGACAATCACCTGAAGGCAGCACAACCGTGGTTAACCCCATTTTTGATACTTCACCTGTACCGGCAGGTTCCTGCGTGGTAACTGCCGCCTTTACACCAGGCAAACTGGTTATTACCGGAAAGGAAACAGAAAATATTATAGTAGAGGTATCCCTTTCCACCAACAAAAGCTTTGAATGGGAAGAAGTGATAAACAACGGCAAATGGGATCCGCTGAAAGGAGAGCCTGTGGTAGATATGGGAATACGGGGAATGATACCGGCGATCAGGTAGGGATGAGCTATCGGCGCTCAGCTATGAGCTTTGAGTGTCTTGGTCAAACGTGAAATGTGAGAATGAAGGTGGTGAATGGTGAATAGTTAGGGGTGAAGTTCACTATCGCCCGTTGCCTGTTCCCTCTCTTCAAACAAATCTGCGGCTATTCCGTCTGCAAATAATTTTCCGGCATTGGTAAGCTTCAGTGTGTTGTTGGTTAATATAATCTTCTCATTTGTATAGGGTTGAGCGGCAAGCAATATACGTTGTGCATGTGTTTCGCCAAAGCTGGTTTGGATATGGCTGAGGTCAATACCTTCCATAGTACGCAGGCTGGTCATAATGTATTCATTAAGCCTTTGTACGGATGTAAGCAATTCCTTTTCTACAGGTATATTATTTTGTGAAATGGACTGTATGTATAAAGCATTGTTGGCAATGTTCCAGCTCCGGGTATCTGTTCCGTTGAAGGAATGTGCGGAAGGACCAAAGCCGTAATAGGGCTTGCCCTGCCAGTAAGAGGTATTATGGCGGCTTCTTTTTCCCGGGATGGAAAAATTAGATATTTCATAGTGCTCGTATCCTGCATTTTCCAGCCAGCTAATAAGTTGCATAAACTGCCTTGCCTGCTGTTCCGGATCAGTATCCTGCATTTTGTTTTTGGCAATCATGCTGTGCAATGCCGTTTTGGGTTCCACGGTCAGGGCATAACAGCTTACATGCGGAATGTTAAAATCAATGACTTGCTGTACATTCCGCTGCCATTTTTCATCACTCAGTCCGGGTGAACCATAGATCAGGTCAATCGTAAGGTTATTAAAACCTGCATGCTGTGCCTGCACTATACTATTAACAGATTGTTCAGCAGTATGCGCCCGGTTCATCCATTTCAGGTCTTCCTCGAAAAAAGACTGAACGCCGATGCTCAGCCGGTTAATGCCTATGCTTTTCCAGGCGGTGAGCTGTGGCGCTGAAATATCGTCAGGGTTGGCTTCTAATGTAATTTCTGCGGTATCGCTTATAACAAACTTATGCCGGAGGGCATCTAAAATAGTACCTAATGTTTGGGCAGATAACAAGCTCGGCGTGCCACCACCAAAATATATCGTTTCAATATGGTTATTGTTATGATAAGCCGTACATAAAGCGATCTCTTTCAATAAAGCGGTTATTAAATCGTTCTTGAACCGGAGCGAAGTAGAGAAATGAAAATTGCAGTATAAACAAGCCTGTCTGCAAAAAGGAATATGAATATATATGCCTGCCAATGCTAAATGATTTTTGATTTCAGATTTATGCTTTTAGTTTTGTTAGTAATGAACCGGCTGCGCTGTTTTACAGGTTTAGTGTTTTTGGTGCTGCTGTCGTTATACGCGGGCGCCCAGGATAAGTACAGGCTACATTATGTTTTTGCCGGCAAAGATACCAGCTTCCGGCCTGAAACACTGGGATTGCAAACCACATTTGCCAACCAGGCGCAATGCCGGCAATATATTGACCAGGCCATCAGTTCCCTTCAGCTTAAAGGATATATTACCGCATCGGCAGACAGTACGGTTTTTGATTCAACAGCGGCACAGGTGTGGATATATGCCGGAAACGTATACCAATGGGCTGAGCTGAACACCGACAGCGCTGATAAAAAAATGCTTGCTGCAATAGGATGGAACAGCAAAGCATTTACCCATACTCCCCTGGATTTTGCTCAGGTAAGGTACTGGCAGGAGCGGATGCTTAATTATTATGAAAACAATGGCTATCCCTTTGCGCAGGTGGTGTTCGACAGCTTAACGATAGCAAATGACAGTGTATTCAGCAGTCTTAAAACGGCGGAAGGACCCGCGTATAAAATTGATAGCATAAGGGTTTACGGCAATGCTAAAATTTCCAATACCTTCCTTCAAAAATACCTGGGTATAGCCAATGGGTCTGCTTACAGCAAAGCCCGGCTGCAGGCTGTCAGCCGGCGTTTACTGGAGCTGCCCTACCTGAAGGAAATTAAAACATGGGATATGACAATGACCGGTTCGGGCTCGGTACTGAACCTGTATATTGATTCCAGGAAAAGTAGCCAGGTGGATGTGCTGGTAGGCTTTTTACCGGCTGCGGAAGGCACCGGAAGAACCAAGTTGCAGCTTACCGGCGAGGCCAATATCAACCTCAAAAATGCATTGGGCAGCGGGGAAACCATTGGTGTAAACTGGCAGCAGATACAGGTGAAATCGCCCCGGCTCCATTTAAAGTACGAGCATCCCTTTGTGTTTAATTCGCCTTTCGGATTCGACTTTAATTTTGACCTGCTGAAAAAAGATTCCTCATTTCTGAATCTTAATGCGCAATTCGGGGTTCAGTACCTGTCAACCGGCAAGCAAACCGGGAAAGTATTCTTTCAAAGCTTCTTTACCAATGTATTGCCGGCAGGCATTGATACGGCACAGATAAAAATATCGAAAAGGCTGCCTTCCTATATTGATGTAAATACCAGCAATGTGGGTATTCATTACGGGTATAATAATACCGATTACCGGTTTAACCCACGCAGGGGAAATGAGTTTACGATCATTACTTCGGCGGGTTTGCGAAAGATCAAACCTAATGCAGCTATTGCCGGTATTAAAAAAGACGCTTCAGGCAATGATTTTGATTATGCTTCATTGTACGATACGCTGGATCTGCGAACCTATCTTTTAAAGCTTAACCTGGCCGGTGCACATTATTTCAAAACAGGCAAACAGTCGGTATTAAAAGCAGCCGTAAACGGCGCCTGGCTGTATACACATGATATTTTTAAGAATGAAATGTACCAGATCGGGGGGTATAAGCTATTGCGGGGTTTTGATGAAGAAAGTATTTATGCCAGCAGTTATGCTGTTTTAACAGCAGAGTACAGGGTTTTTATAGGGCTAAACTCCTATTTTTTTGGATTTGCTGATGGCGGATGGATACAAAACAAGGCTTACGGCGAAGTGCAGGAAAAAAATCACACGTACCTGGGACTTGGCATTGGTATGGCATTTGAAACAAAAGCCGGCATTTTTAATTTAAGCTATGCTGTAGGCAAGCGTGATGATATGCCCATAAATTTCAGGCAGTCTAAGATACATTTTGGACTGGTAAGCCTGTTTTAATATAAGTTTTGAAACAATCATTATGATTCAGATATTTTTGCAGCATAAAACATTCAACAATTGAGAAGGATCCTGTTAATATGGGTGGTTCTGCAGGTTGGTTTAATTGCTGCCGTATATGGCCAGGATGATTCTTCCGGTGTAAAGCCGCCTCCTGCGCAGACAACACCTGCGCAGGATACCTTAGCTCCTGAGCCGGTCAGGAAAAAGATCATTCCTGTTATTAAGCAGGTAAAGCAGGAGCAGGTGCATATACCTGCCGATACGGTGCCGGAGCTCGCCCAAAATGTTCCTTCCCCTTTGGCGCTTTACGGGAATGCTATATTGCCCTATATTGCGGGTCACCCGTATTATAGTGTTAGCAACGATGTTGTTTACATGCCTTCAAAGTGGTATACGCCGGAGAGTAAAGATGAATTGTTTTATATTTTTTGCGGCACGTTGTTTTTCCTGGGAATATTAAGGGTTGGCTTTCCCAAATATTTCCAGGACGTATTCAATGTTTTCTGGCGATCGGCATTCCGGCAAAAACAAATACGGGATCAGCTTCAGCAGGCTGGTATGACCACTCTGCTTTTTAATATCTTCTTTGTTTTTAGCGCAGCCCTGTTTAGTTACCTTGTTATAACATATACCACCAGTTATAGCCTGCAGCCATGGTTATTATTTACTATTTGTTTTTTTAGTATAACCTTCATCTATATAGGAAAATATTTTATTTTGAAACTAACCGGCTGGATGTTTGGGCAGCAAACAGCAGCAGATTCTTATATTTTTATTGTTTTTTTGATCAATAAAATATTATCAATATTATTAATACCACTAATGCTGGTACTGGCTTTCGGAGATCCAATGCTTCAACAGGTAGCTTTTACCATTTCTATTGTGCTGTTATCGGCATTATTGGTTTACAGGTTTATTCTTTCTTTTACGGGGTTTCGTAATGAATTGAGAATTAGCCTATTGCATCTTGTTCTATATGTAGGCGGGTTTGAAATTATACCGGTATTAGTGATTTACAAACTCCTGTTACATTTGTTTGTCAGAAGTTCGTAACTTTGCAAAATCATTGCCTAATAAAGATAAACATATAGTTAAACAGGAGAAAATGGCAGTAAGCAGTTCTACTATGTCTATTAAAAAGGTCCTGATAACCCAACCACGCCCGGATTCGGATAAATCCCCTTACTTTGAACTGGCACGAAAACACAGTGTTGAGCTGGAGTTTTACCCGTTTATAAGGCTGGAAGGCTTGCCTTCCAAGGATTTTCGCAAGCAAAAGATTGATATTAGTCAATATAGTGCCGTAATATTCACCAGCAGGCATGCCATTGACCATTTTTTTCGGATATGCGAAGAGCTTAAAATAGCCGTATCGCAGGATACCAAATATTTTTGCATAACGGAGGCGGTGGCTTTATATCTTCAAAAATTTATTCTTTACAGGAAGCGAAAGGTGTTTTATGGAGCCGATGGTACCAATAAAAGCCTGTTTGAAGTAATTAATAAACATAAAGAAAATGAGCAGTTTTTGTATCCCTGTTCTGAAAATCAGCAGGATAACGATATCATTAACTGGCTTAAAGCCAATAAATGCGAATTTGCCACGCCGTTCATGTACAGAACGATCAGCAATGATGTGAAGCAGGTGCTTACAAAATTTGAGTTTGATGTAATATGCTTTTTTACCCCAAGCGGAGTAAGAAGCCTGTTAGAGAATTTTCCCCTGTATAAACAAAACGGAACCAGGATAGGCGCTTTTGGAAATAATACTTCTAAGGCCATAGAAGAAGCAGGATTAACGCTGCATATTAAAGCGCCCGCTCCCGAAACCCCTTCCATGGTGGCAGCGCTCGAAAAGTTTTTGAGCAGCAACAAAAAATAATTGTTTTCGAATTTAGCTGAATGGGTGTATTTACTAATCATCTCATACATGAAACCAGCCCCTATTTGCTGCAGCATGCCTATAATCCCGTTAACTGGTACCCCTGGAACGAAGAAGCCCTTAAAAAAGCAGAGAAGGAAAATAAGCCAATATTAGTGAGCATTGGTTATGCCGCCTGTCACTGGTGTCATGTAATGGAAAGGGAAAGCTTTGAGGATGAAAGCGTGGCGGCTATCATGAATGAACATTTCATTAATATTAAAATAGACCGCGAGGAAAGACCCGACCTTGACCACATTTACATGAATGCGGTTCAAACCATGACTGGAAGCGGAGGCTGGCCCCTTAATGTATTTTTAACACCTTCCAGGAAGCCCTTTTATGGAGGTACTTATTTCCCCCCTTCCCCGGTGTCTAACCGGCCCTCGTGGCAGCAGGTGCTGCAGGGTGTGGTTAATGCTTTCAGGGATAAACGCGGTGAAATAGAATCGCAGGCAGAAAACCTTACCGGCCACCTGTTGCAATCCAATACTTTTGGCATAACAAAGCCTTCCGGTATAGAAAACACCACAACCGGGCAGTTCAATACCATTTTTGAGCACATTATGCAGTCTGCCGATACCAAAGACGGCGGATTTGGAAGAGCGCCCAAGTTTCCCCAAACATTTACCATACAGTTTCTGCTGCGGCATTTTTTTTATACGCAAAATGAAAAAGCTTTGCATCAGGCTTTATTAAGCCTTGATAAAATGATTTACGGAGGTATATATGACCAGTTGGGAGGAGGATTTGCGCGGTATGCTACCGACAGTAAATGGCTGGTGCCTCATTTTGAGAAGATGCTTTATGATAATGCCTTACTGGTGATTGTACTGAGTGAGGCTTACCAGCTTACCAAAAATCAATTATACGCGGATACGATAGGACACACGATGGATTTTATTGAGCGTGAGCTGATGAGCGAAGAAGGTGGTTTTTTTTCCGCACTGGATGCAGACAGCGAGGGTGTGGAGGGCAAATACTATGTTTGGAATAAAAAAGAAATTGAATCGGTATTACAGGAAGATGCGGCTGTTTTTTGTAAATATTATGGTATCAGTGAAGAAGGCAACTGGGAACACCGGAATATTTTAAGCGTACTGCAACCCTTAGATGAATTTGCCGCTCAACATAAATTGGATAAGGCAACCATAGCGGCTACTTTACATTATTGCAGAACCCGGCTTTTGGAAGTTCGGCAGAAAAGAGTTCCCCCGCTGTTAGACGACAAAATTTTGCTGAGCTGGAATGCATTGATGAACATGGCCTGCAGTAAAGCCTATGCGGCATTGGGAGAAGAAAGGTATAAGCAGTCAGCCCAAAAAAATATGGCGTTTTTGCTGCGTAAGTTCAGGGATGGGCATACGGGAAGCTGGTTGCACGCGTATAAAAACGGGGTAAGCAGGCATCCCGCCTTTTTAGATGATTATGCTTTCCTGGTTCAGGCGCTTATTTGCTTGCAGGAAATTACCGGAAACCGGGATTATTTACTCACATCGAAGCAATTGATGGAGTTGATCATTGATAATTTTAGCGAAGCGGAAACAGGCTTCTTTTTTTATACGCACCGCAACCAGCAGGATGTTATTTTGCGTATAAAAGAGGTATATGATGGGGCCACTCCTGCGGGTAACTCAATAATGGCTTGGAATTTGCATTATTTGTCACTTGTTTTTGATAATGCCGCATGGAGGGCCCGGGCGTTAGCCATGTGCACTTCCTTAAACGGAGTAATTGTAAAATATCCAACCTCGTTTGGAATGTGGGCAGCTATAACGTATGATATTTTTTATGGGTTAAATGAAATAGCGGTGGTGGGTAATCGTTATAAAGACGTTGCTTCAGATATTGCAGCGCATTATTTGCCCAATAAAGTGATCCAGTCTGCTCCGGGAAACGATGCTGATTTCCCCTTGCTGACCGGCCGGCACGTTAAAGACAAAACCTATATCTATTTATGCCGCAATTATTCCTGCTTACAACCGGTAGAAAAGGTGGCTGATGTAATACAACTCATTGAGCAGGAAAGGAAAAGATAAAGGAGAAAAAGCACAATAACTTGGGGCGCCTATCGTTTATATCACTTGTGTTTCCGGGTATTTTTGACCCCGTACGCTAAAAAAAATATAATATTCAAAACGTCGAAAATTTAAATTAATATTTCATCTATATTTGTCCATATACCCTTTAAGCTATTTGTATGAAAATGAAAGGCCTGTTACTTAACCTCGTTATAATTGCTGCACTGAGTATGGTGTTTGCAAGTTGTGGCAAGTTGAAATCATCTAAAGGCTTACCAAAAGATGGTCAGTTGCATGGAGTTGCACCAGGAGGAAAATATACGCTTCCGAAGCCTCCCGGCATGGTGTATATTCCCCAGGGAACGTTTCATATGGGGGCCAGCGACGAGGATATCAATTATGCGTTTACCGCCCGTAATAAACAAATTACCATCAATGGTTTCTGGATGGACGAGACGGAGATCACCAATAATGAATACCGCCAGTTTGTAAACTGGGTTCGTGATTCCATTGCCGGTGATAAACTGGGTTATAAATCCAAAGACGGCAACAGCCTCGACTGGAAGAAAATCCAAACCATTAAGTGGAATGATCCCAAAACCGTTGAGCAGTTAGATGCTATGATCGTTTCTCCGGATAACCGCATATTTGGCAAAAAAGAACTCGATGCGGGAAAGATGGTGTATCACTCAGAAACATTCGACTATAAAGAAGCTTCCCGGAAGGAAAACGCAACACAGGCGCGTTCTAAGTTTATAGTTAAAAAAGATATTCCTATTTACCCCGATACACTGGTTTGGATAAGAGATTTTTCTTACTCTTACAACGAACCGATGTCGAAAAGATATTTTTCTCATCCCGCTTTTGGTAATTACCCTGTTGTAGGGGTAACCTGGAAGCAGGCGGTTGCGTTTACCGAATGGAGAACAAAATACCTGAACAGCTTCCTGGAATCCCAGAAAAGAACCCAGGAGTCGGATTTCCGTTTGCCTACAGAAGCAGAATGGGAATACGCCGCACGTGGCGGACGTTCACAGGCGCCCTTTCCCTGGGGTGGCTATTACCTGAGAAATAAAAAAGGCTGCTTACTGGCTAACTTTAAGCCCGGACGTGGTAATTATGCTGAGGACGGAGGTTTATATCCTGTTCGTGCAGACGCTTACTGGCCGAATGACTTTGGATTATATAATATGGCAGGAAATGTGGCAGAATGGACCTCTTCTATTTTTTACGAAGGCGCTTACAACTTTCAGCACGACATGAACCCGGATATTCGCTGGAATGCAAAAGACAGTGATCCTCCCCGCATGAAACGTAAAGTTTTGCGTGGTGGTAGCTGGAAAGACGTTGGTTATTTCCTTCAGGTGAGTACCCGTACGTACGAATACCAGGATACAGCAAAATCCTATATAGGTTTCCGTTGTGTAATTGATCTTCCGCCATCTGGCAAACGCAGATAACGCAAGGCGGCTACCAACCAATTGCTTAGCTTAAAAACAACTGTACAATATCCGAACTATTTATGCTTGTGTGGTGTTATATAGGTTTATATGGCCCGGCATAGCATGATCATTACCTTTTGAAATCTAAAAAGAAAAACCCTTTAAAAAACAAAAAACTCTCTTTTTTATGGCAGGCACAAACAGATCCACCGAAAGACTCGTTAACGTTTTAGTGTGTGTTGGCGCAGCAGTAGTAATTTTTGGCGCATGGGCCAAAATTCTTCACAAACCCTTTGCCGATGTGATGCTTACGGTTGGGCTTTTAACAGAAGCGGCAATATTTTTAGCCTACGCATTTTTACCGCCTCCCGGTGGTGAAATGAAAGAAATTGCGGAAGCTTTTAAAGGCGGTGCTGTTAGCGGAGGAAATCCTGCACTGGCATCTATGGATAAGATGTTGCAGGATGCAGCTATTAACCCTGCCAATCTGCAACGCTTAGGCGATAATTTCAGCAAGTTTGGATTAACGGTTGAAAAAATGTCTGATATAGCCGATATTACTGCGGTTACCGGTGAGTATACTGCTAAAACAAAAGCCGCCTCCCAGGCATTAGACACAGTTAAGGATGCTTATCTTGGCGCTGCCAATACAGCAAAAACCTTTAGCGAAGCTTCTGAATCTACCAGGCAGTTCCATGATCAGGTACAAACGCTTACTAAAAATTTATCTTCTTTAAATACGATTTACGAATTGGAGTTACAGGATACGAATAACCATTTAAAAGCGATGAACGGCTTTTACAGCAACCTGGTACAGGCTTCACAAACCATGCAGGGTAGTGTAGAAGACGCTAAAAAGACACAGGAACAAATTGGCTTACTGGCTAAAAACTTAGGAAGTCTGAATAATGTGTATGGCAATATGCTGTCTGCAATGCAGGGCAGATAATTTTGAACGGATGGGTTGAATATTCAATCCATTTCTTATTAACCCTTGATTCGTATACATTAAATCCTGAAAAATCATGTCACTACCTAAAGAGCCACGGCAGAAGATGATCAACATGATGTATTTGGTGCTTACAGCAATGCTGGCGCTGAACGTATCTGCCGAAATCATTAATGCCTTTAAAACGATTGACAGCAGCCTGGTAAAATCCAACAGCACGCTGTCTTCAGCCACATCAGAAATATATGATGCATTTGCAGCCAGCCTGGAAGATCCAAAAACCCGCGAAAAAGCGGCTATCTGGAAGCCCAAGGCAGACCAGGTGCAAGCGCTTTCTGCAAAACTGACTGTTTATATTGATAATTTAAAAGATGGTTTAAAAAGAGGAAGCGGGTATGATCCTGAAAAGGGTGATACCACTTTTAAAATTGATAACCTTGATGCGGCTACCCGCATAATGGGTACCGAAGGAAAAGGAGAAGAACTCCGTTTGGCTCTGGAACAGTATAAAAAGGATATTCTTTCCATTGATCCCGAAATTGCAAAAGAGTTTGACCATAACCTGCCTGTCAATACGGAAAAGCCGGTTTCGCAGGCTGGTAACACCAACCAGGACTGGTCGGCTGCTTATTTTCATATGACGCCTACCATTGCAGCGCTTACCATTCTCAGTAAATTTCAAAATGATGTTAAAAATACCGAGAACAAAGTGGCTTCTTTCTGTTTCAAGAAAATTGGCGATGTAAAAGTTATTTTCGACAAGTTTGAACCAATGATCGGGGCTAACGCTACTTATCTGATGCCGGGCGAGCAATTAGAGATCAAAGCCGGGTTAGGCGCCTTTAATGCCAGCGTTATGCCTAAAGTGTTTATTAACGGTAACGCGGTTACAGTAGGTGCTAACGGGGTGGCGGATGTAAAAATGCCGGCCGGCGGTTCGGGCCCCCACAAAATGAATATTGATGTTAAATACCCTGACCCGGCTACCGGTGAAGAAAAAACCATCAGCAAGGTGTTTGAGTACACGGTTGGTCAGCCTTCGGGTGTAGCCGTAATGGCAGATAAAATGAATGTATTGTATGTGGGTGTAGACAATCCTTTGACTATTACCGCAGGTGCCGGTAGTGAAAAAGTAAGTGCTTCTATCAGTAACGGAAGAGTTTCAAAAGCCGGCGGAAGCAAATATATTGCTAAGCCCGAACAGCCAGGTGAGGCGAACGTAAATGTAATGGTAGATGGCAAATCGGTAGGTAAAGTAGCTTTCCGCGTAAAATATCTTCCTCCTGCCACAGGTATGGTAGGTACTTTTGAAGGCGGGCAGGTATCTACTGCGCAGTTTAAAGCAATGGGCGGTGTAAGGGCTGTGCTGCAAAACTCTGAATTTGAAGCTTTGTATGAAGTAGTCAGCTATACGATCGCCGATTTAAGCAGTCCGGATTACAACCCTATTGCCAATAACGGTCCGCGTTGGGGTGGAAGCGCTGCTTCATTGGTAAATAACCTGAAACCGGGAAGAGGCGTTTATATTGATAATATCAAAGCCAGGGGGCCGGACGGGAGAACGATTACTTTAAAGCCATTATCGTTTATATTGAGGTAATATGCCTGTTTATATAATGTTTTATCATTTGTTTTAGTTATTTAACACTTTTGACCATGAAATGGAAATTTGCGAAATACGCTTTGCTGGCAGTGGCTTTTGGAATGGTGGTTAATGCCGCTGATGCGCAAACCGCACCGCGGAAAAAAACCACGCGGAAAACAACCGCACCTGCTAAAAAAACAACAGCTAAGAAAACACAGGCTAATGTTGCCGACGCTAATCTTGGTGTGGCCAAACAGGATACCATGATTGTAAAGGCGCCGCCAAAGCAGGATCCTTTAAAGATGGATACCATAAGGAAATCACTGCGTAACGACAATGCGATAGAGATGAACCTTGTGAAAGACCGTACACCGCTGGCGTATGAGAACATTCGCGAAGACGATGCCATTTACAGGGAGAAAGTGTGGAGGGAGATTGATATCCGCGAAAAAGTAAACCTTCCCTTCCGGTATAAAGCAGACGATGATAATGGTAACCAGCGTTTTATTGCCATTTTACTCAATACCATTAAAAGTGGTGAGGTTACGGCTTTTGACGCATCCATAGATGACCGCTTTACTACGCCCATGACGTTGGATCAGATCGGCTCAAAGCTGGCAGGTTCCTGCGATACCATAATGGTGCCCGATACGGAAAAAGACCCTACCTTGTCAAAAGGGATTATGAAAGAATCTGTGGTGTGCGAAGAGTTTAATATGGACGATATTACCAAATTCAGAATTAAAGAAGAATGGGTATTTGATAAAGAGTCCTCCAGGATGTACGTGAGGATACTGGGAGTTGCCCCGGTAAAAACCTACTTCGATAAAGTTACCGGACAGGAAATTGGCTCTGCTCCCATATTTTGGGTATACTACCCCGATATGCGGCCTGCACTTGCCAAATTTGAGGTATATAATGGTAAAAACTACGGAGCACGTATGAGCTGGGAAGAATTGTTTGAAAGCCGTTTCTTCGGAAGTTATATAGTTAAGTCTACACTCGACAACCCGTATGATCTTTATTTGAAGCAATATGTAAAAGATGATGTGCTTCGGTTGTTACAGGGCGAGGATATTAAAACCACCATTTTTAATTACGAACAGGATCTTTGGTCGTATTAATTCATAAAACATATTTGCTTAAAAAGGATTGCCAACCGGTAATCCTTTTTTGCTTTTAATGCTTTGCGGAACGGAGCCGGATGCGGTCGGCACACAACAAAGGAGCGTCTGGCCGCCTGTTCACGTTATTACACAAAGCGGGTGGTTATGTAAAAAATGGCTAACCCGGATCTGATAAAAATACCCATATTTGGGTATTGCAATGTGAACCTGCTACAGTATCTTTACCTCGGTTTTTCATAGGATATTGGATTTTAAAAACGGGGCTGGATATCTATCCTGGCCCCTTTTTATTTTGAACGGGCAATAGGTTTATTTTCCCTTTTTTTTGAAATGATCACTGATAAGTTGTGCTTTAGCGTTGCCAATAAGGGGTATCAGGTTTTCGGGAGGCGCATGTTCTATATTTTTAACCGACCTGAATGTTTTCAGCAACAGGTCTGTAGTAGTCTTGCCAATACCAGGTATCATCTCCAGCTCATTTTTAAAAGTTCCCTGGCTCCGCTTTTTACGGTGGAAGGTAATGCCAAACCGGTGCACCTCATCCCTGATCTGCCTTAGCAATTTTAAGCTGTCGCTCCCCCAGTCTAACTTTACCGACTGCCTGTCACCGCTGAAGAATACTTCTTCTTCATTTTTAGCCAATCCTATCACCGTCATTTTCCCATTCAGGTTCAATTCGTTAATGGCTTCAAGCGCAGCGCTTAGCTGTCCCTTGCCACCGTCTATAATCACCAGTTGCGGAAGCGGCTCCTCTTCGGCAACGAGCCTTTTATACCGCCGGTGCACGGCTTCTTTCATAGTAGCAAAATCATTGATCCCTTCAACTGTTTTTACATTAAAATGACGGTAATCTTTCTTGCTGGGTATACCCATTTTAAAGCACACCATTGCCGAAACCGGAAAGCTTCCCTGGAAGTTAGAGTTATCAAAACATTCAATATGTTCCGGTAATTCGGGCAAAAGCAGATCCTTCTGTACCTGGTAAAGTATGGCTTTCTTCTCTGCATCTGTTTTTCCTTCCAGTTGGAGCATCTTTCTTTTTTTTAACTCTTCCTGGAAGTAATTGACGTTTTTTTGTGAGAGGTCTAACAATTTTTTCTTGTCTCCCGCCTTTGGCGCAGTAACGATAATGCCTTCCTGCGGATAATGTATGGGAAAGGGCACAATCATTTCCGGGGCATTGCTGTTAAAGGTATCCCTTAGTTCAGCGATAGCAAATTCGAGCACATCTGTTGCCGTTTCGTCTAACTTTTTTTCGAGGGTAATGGTTTTGGTTTGTACAATAGTGCCGTTTTCCACCATCAGGTAGTTTACATAGGCAATTTTCCCTTCTTCTAAAATAGAAAACACATCCATAGTACCCAGCTTATTGTTTACTATGGTTGATTTTGACCGGTATTGCTGCAAATGCTCAATCTTTTTTCTCACCATTTCAGCTTTTTCAAATTCCATATTTTCCGAAAGCATCTTCATTTCTTCACTGAACCTGCTGATCACCGGCGACAAATTGCCTTTTAGCAGGTTCTTTATCTGTAATAAGCCTTCTTTGTAATCTTCTGCTGTTTGCAATCCTTCACATGGGCCTTTGCAGTTACCTAAGTGATATTCAAGGCAAACCTTGAATTTTTTCTTCTGTATATTCTGCGGGGTAAGATTAAGCTTACAGTTGCGCAGGGGTATGTTTTGCCTGATAAAATCCAGCAGTTCCCTCACTTTTCCTACGGAAGTATAGGGTCCCAGGTATTCCGATCCGTCACTGATCTTTCTGCGGGTAAGAAAAACACGGGGGAAATGTTCGTTCTTTATAACAATATAAGGAAAGGTTTTATCGTCCTTTAGCTGGATATTATATTTTGGCCGAAACTGTTTGATGAGGCTGTTTTCCAGCAAAAAAGCATCCTGCTCCGAATCTACAATGGTAAACTCTATTCCATGTATCCGCTGAACCAGCTCATGTGTTTTATAGCTGGAGAGGTTTTTATTGAAGTAGGAACTGATTCTTTTTTTTAGATTTTTAGCCTTGCCTACATACAGCAATTCATGTTCTTCATTATAGTATTTGTAAATGCCCGGCTGTAGGGGTATCGTATGCACAATTTGCTGAAAGGATGCTGTAGTCATAGTAATTCAGATGCAAAATTAGTTGAATTATCAATGACAGCGGTTTACGGGGGGTTAATCCCTGTCATCCCACACGTACCGTTCAAGCGTAACCGCTTCCGGTTGATCTTTTTTTTGTACAAGTGTGGTAATCTGGCAGCCGCGGTTAGCGGTCCACAGCATTTTTTGGGTTACTGTGCTATCTATGCCCGGGAAGCTTTTTTCTATGTAAATGGTTTTTACCCCGGTGTTTTCCTGCTTCAGTAAAATATCCGCTTTCCGGATAACGGCCTTTTCATTGTTGGGGGCATAGGTGAGTGTTATTGTTCCCAGTGTGGCATCAATAAAGGAAGTTTCCTCATATTGAGGTTTTAGTTCGGGTGAGCCGATATCCGGTGTCATAAATGTTGCCGCGATAGCTTTAAAGTTTTTTTTGTCTACAATAGAAGTGTCTGTAACATGATTGATGGTTGTGTATTTTAAAACGGCCAGTGGCATGGAATCAATGTATATAAGCTGGCTGCGTATAAAATTACCGATAGGATAAAATGCTTCTACGGTATTATCTTCTTTTGTGCCGGATGACGCAGTAGTGTTATTCCTGCAGTTGCAAAGCACACAGGGTAATGCTATAAGGAAAATGAGCAGTTGTTTTTTCATCTGCTAAAAATAATGAAACAAATGATTGGATAAACCGGAGTGGAACAGGTTTTTGAAGAAGCGGAATAGCCGTATGGTATGCAGCGTGTAAAAAGCGCTTATCGTATGGTTTTTGTTACGCCGATCTTAAATCCGAAATCAACTAAGTATTCTTTAACCGGGTATTCGTTTTTATAGCTCGACATTAGCTGGTACCTCAGCTGAGGACCTGCCTGCCATTTAAATGATCCCATATTATACGATACATAGGTTTCTACGCCGGCATTAATATTCCATTTCCGTATAAGCGAAGGATCCTGGCCATACCGCTTGAAATCGGTGGAAAGCAGGTAAACATTGTTGGCAAAATTATATACCGGCTGAGCGCTGGCAGCGATATTCCATTTTAAAGTTGAATTGCCCAGTACACCCCATTCAAAGCCAACCGGCAAAGACACCTGGAAATATTCGTTATTGAACCAGGAGGATCCGTTGCCGCTGAAATTCTGTAAAGTAGAGATAACATTAATAGAGTCTGTGCCTAAGGGATTGGAAACAACAGCAAGCGTAGTTTGTTCAGGCTTGGCAGCGTAAGCCCTGAGCTGGTACCTGGAATAATTTAATTGCAGCCCCGCTCTTAATACAAAATTATTGGTTAGCTTGTAAATAACATTAGCCCCAACTTCGGCGCCAACGGCAGGCTTATGTGTAACTAAGTTATTTACTGAAGTGCTTTTTTGAGTAGTGCTGTAAGGTACGCCCTTAAACACATCGGTAACTTCAGTAATGCCGCTGGTAAGTTTTCTGTAGCTTACCGTAGGGGAGAAGAACAGTTGCCATTCGAACTTTGACTTTTTGAATGCCTCACCACCCCATAACACTTTCCTGATCTCTTTGTCTTTATCTTCTTCATCCGCGGTTTTGTCAAATTTTGGTTTGGCTATGCCCGCTGTGCTTATATGATCCGGTAGCTTCCCGGAACCTGTTATTTCAAGGTCTTCTTCATCCGCATAGCTATTGTCGTCACTATTGTTGTCGTCATTATGGTGAAGGGATGGCTTTACTGCCTGTATCTTTTTTTCAGTAAAAGGATCAGGTATGAATACCGGTTCAAAAATAGCCTTATCCGCATCGTTCATAACCGGAGTAGTAAGAGCCGCAAGCCCGGTTTCATTTAAAGAAGTACCCGGAACTGTGGATGGATGAGCATTTTTAAAATGATTACTGCTGAAAGTAAGCACTTTATTAACAGAAGCCAGGTTGTGTGTGTGATAATCAATAAGCACGGCAGTGCCAAGCAGTAGCAACAATGTTAATGAAATGTACGGCCATTTTTTCCTGGGATGAACAGACCGTTGAATATTGTTCCAAACTTTATCAGATGGATACATCTTGTATTGATCAGCCTTCTCCTTCAGGAATTCATCAAATTCATCTATATGAATATTTCTCTCCATAGTCAGTCCCTTGGTATATCAATAACAGGTTAGTAGCTTTGGTTTATATAATAAATTTTCTTTTCTTATTAAGGGTGTACAGCCACCAGCTCTAACTTTGAAGCATACTGCGGTAAAATATGTTTCTTCATGAGTATGTCTTCCAGCATTGCTTTTGCCCTTGTATATTGTGAGCGGCTTGTGCTCTCTTCAATATCAAGCATCATGGCAATTTCACGGTGCGAATAACCTTCCACGGCGTAAAGGTTCAGTACGGTACGATACCCGATCGGCAGCATTCTGATACATTCCACCACCTGTTTCGCCTGCACAATAGAAGGAACGCTTTCCTCACGGATATGCACACCTGAAGCATGTATCAGATCTACACTTTCCGTAAACTTCCTGTTTTTTTTCAGGTTGTTGATACAGGTATGAACAATGATCTTCCTGATCCATCCTTCCAATGCGCCCCTGTTTTGAAATTGCGTTAACTGTCCAAAGATCTTAATAAAGCCTTCCTGCAACATATCTTCCGCATCCTCACGGCTTTTAGCGTAACGGTAACAAACAGACAGCATTTTAGGGCTATAGCGGTAGTATAGTTCCTGCTGTGCTGCTGCCTGGTTCCGTAAACAGCCTTTGAGCATTGCCTCTTCAGTCATGAAATCAATGTTGATTTCACGTAAGTTAGACAATTTTTTGATACAATGTGCTGCCCGGGAAAGAAAAAATTTGATTTTTGATAACCTCTTTTAGGGCGTCAACTGCGGCTGTTCCATGAGCACATTACCTGTCATTTGAGCCGGAATTTCCAGCCCCATCATTTGTAAAATAGAAGGGGCCAGGTCGCCCAGCTTACCGCTGCTGATTTTCCCCTTCCAGCTTTTATCAATGATAAAGAAGGGAACAAGGTTTAAAGTATGTGCCGTGTTCGGTGTTCCGTCTTCATTAATGATATAATCGGCATTGCCATGATCGGCTGTAAGAAATATGGCATAACCATGTTCCAGTCCTGCAGTTACTATTTTTTCCACGCAGGTATCCACCGTTTCCACCGCTTTAATTACGGCTTCCCATACGCCGGTATGCCCTACCATATCTGCGTTAGCGAAATTGAGGCAAATAAAATCGGCCGTTTCATTTTGAATTTCCGGCAGCAGGGAGGCGGTAAGCTCGTAGGCGCTCATTTCCGGCTTAAGGTCGTAGGTGGCCACTTTAGGCGAGGGAGCCATGATCCTTTTTTCTCCTTCAAAAGGCGTTTCACGGCCACCGCTGAAAAAGAAGGTTACATGCGGGTATTTTTCCGTTTCCGCGATCCTGATCTGCTTCAGCCCGTTAGCGGCTATTATTTCTCCTAAAGTGTAGGTAAGGTTATCGTTCTGAAATATAACGTGCACCTTTTTATAGGTTTTGTCGTATTCCGTCATGGTGGTATATTCCAGGGGAAGCGTATGCATATTATATTCCGGCATATCGGTTTGGGTTAGCACTTCGGTAATTTCCCTGCAACGGTCGGTCCGGAAATTAAAGCAAACCACCGCATCTCCCGGCTTAATCTGCCCTCTTCCGTGAAGCGGTTGCCTTTTAATAATAGGCCTGATAAACTCGTCTGTAACATTTGCCGTATAAGAAGCTTCTACAGACTGAACAATGTTATCGGTTTGCTCCCCCTGGCCGTTTACTAAGGCGTCATAAGCTATTTTTACCCTTTCCCAGCGTTTGTCTCTGTCCATGGCATAATAGCGTCCTGTAACGGTGGCTATTTCGCCGGTAGTTTGAGCAAGATGTTGCTGGAGGTCTTTAATAAAGCCAAGCCCGCTTTTGGGATCGGTATCGCGGCCATCGGTAAACGCATGAACAAACACATCATTAAGCTTTTCTTCCCGGCAAATGCCTGTAATGGCTTTAATGTGATTGATGTGCGAATGCACCCCGCCGTCACTTACCAGTCCTAACAGGTGCAGTGATTTCTTGTGTGTTTTAGCGTAGTGTATGGCATCCAATAAAATTTTATTATTCCTGAGCTCCCCTGTTCTGATGGCTACATTAATGCGTTGCAGTTCCTGGTACACAACCCTTCCCGCGCCTATATTTAAGTGACCTACTTCACTGTTACCCATCTGTCCATCGGGTAAGCCAACCGCTTCACCGCAGGTAACAAGGGTAGTATGAGGGTATTTGCTGTAAAGCGAACTAACAAACGGCGTTTTAGCATTTTGAATGGCATCGCTGGATTTTATTTTGCCCAGGCCCCAGCCATCCATAATGATCAGGATTACTTTTTTGCTTTTCATAGCGCAAAAGTAGGCTATTTGAAAATTCCGGGGTTTGTACCGGAGCTTTTAAAATGAGAAATATGCAATGCATTAACCAGGGCAGGACAGGCGGTTGGTACAAATGACATGAATAATTATATTTTTTTTAACATTTGAGACATTTATACATAATCTGGCACATTTTTGGGATACTTCTGAACAGAATTTTTTACCATGAAAAACTATGTTATCAAGATACTTTTGTCTGTTTTAATGGTAGGAGGCTTTGCCTTCAATTATTCCGATTCCACTTATTCCTCTTCCATTGATGACGTGGTTACGGCAATCAATTCCGGCAACGTTAATCAGCTCTCCAGTTATTTTGATAAAATAGTAGAAATCACCCTTCACGACAAAAGTAATACCTACAGCCGCAGCCAGGCCGAAATCATACTTAAAGATTTTTTCCATTCCTACGGCGTTAAAGCCTTCCGTATTGTGCACAAAGGATCCAACAGCGGTTCCGAATTTTGTATAGGTAACCTGCAAACGAAATACGGGGCATTCAGAACCACTATTTTTATGAAAACCCGTTCCCGGCAACAAGTGCTCCAGGAGATAAGGTTTGAAGAAAACTAACCGGTAATCTGGCATATACCAGAAGCTCCGTTTCCTGCCGGCTTTAGCGAACTAAAGAAGGGGAACCTGTAATATATAATTACTATAAGGTGTCAACCGGTTTCAATTTTGGCAGAATAAGATGAATAATAAGCAGCGCAAAAATATAGGCGCTGCTGGCTATAATGAACATGGAAGCGTATCCGAACCAGTTGATCAGGTAACCGGTAATAAAAGCCAGGATAACCCCGCCAACAGCTCCTGCCATTCCTCCGATGCCGGTTACCGAAGCCACTACGTTTTTGGGAAACAGGTTACCCGCTATGGCATACATATTGGCCGACCATCCCTGGTGCGCAGCTGTTGCCAGTGCTATCAGCCCTATTATCAGGTACATGCTATGGGTTTGTGCGGCCAATGCAATAGGAAGCACGCATAAAGCACAGATAAGCATAGTGGTTTTCCGGGCCTTATTCTCCGACCAGCCCCTGTGCATGAAACGACTGGCAAGCCAGCCAAAGAAAATACTTCCCACATCGGAAACAGAATAAATGATCAGGAAGGGAATACCCAATGTACTGATGCTGAATTCGTGGTCGCCACCGGTATTGTCTACGAAATATTTGGGTAGCCAGGTAAGGTAAAACCACCAGATAGGATCAGCCAGGAATTTCCCGGTTATAAACACCCATGTTTGCCGGTAACCGAGCAATTGTCTCCAGGGAATCTTTTTATTTGTAACAGGTTCATTATCGCTATTGATATAGCTGAGTTCCCTTGCCGAAAGCTTCTTGTTCTCTTCCGGCCTGGTATAAGTATAATGCCATACGATGAGCAGGATAAAGCCCAGTATACCGGTTATAATAAAAGCAATCCGCCATCCCCAGTGATGAATAATGAAGGGAACCGTAAGCGCCGTAATGATGATTCCCACGTTTGTTCCTGCATTAAACAGGCCCGAGGCATGCGACCGCTCTTTTTTGGGAAACCATTCTGCAACGGTTTTAATGGCCGCCGGAAAATTAGCGGCTTCACCCAACCCTAAAACAAACCTTACGGCTCTTACACCCATTACGGTGTGTACAAAACCGGTTAACAAACCCGCGATACTCCATACCAGTATGCCCAGCGAATATCCTTTTTTGGTGCCTATCCGGTCAATGAGCCATCCCATGAGCAAAAATCCAAGGGCATAAGCTATTTTGAAGGCCGCATCAATCATGCTTACGATGATATTGTAATCTTCATTATTCTGCTGGGAGAATATACTTCCTGCGGGCAGGCCAAGCATCTGGCGTTTAAATACATCATCTGCAATTACGAACGACAGCACCTGCCTGTCGATATAATTTACGGTAGTAGCAAAAAACAATAGCGCCACAATGCGCCAGCGGTACCGGCCTGCGCCTTTGGGATTGGATGCATCATGTACAGTTTGTTCCAGGTTGGGTAATGGTTGTGTCATGTATATGGTTTTGCGATCGTTATGCTATAAATTAAAATATTGCTTTGCGTTGTAATAAGAAATGTTTTGTACCATTTTCCCCAGCCATGCTATATCATGGGGCAGCAGCCCGTTCTCTACATCATTACCTATAAGGTTGCAAAGAATGCGGCGGAAATATTCGTGGCGCGGCCACGAAAGAAAACTGCGTGAATCTGTTGTCATGCCTATAAACCGGCTTAACAAACCCATATTGCTCAGCACGTTCATTTGTTCTTCCATCCCGTCTTTCTGATCAAGGAACCACCAGCCCGACCCAAATTGTATTTTACCCGGCGTTATGCCATCCTGGAAGTTACCGATCATTGTGGCGTATATGGCGTTGTGAGCAGGATTATTATTATAGATGATGGTTTTAGCCAGCTTGTTTTCTTTATCTAACCGGTTAAAAAAGGCCGACATGGGTTGAGCAATGCTCCAGTCGCCTATGGAATCCACACCTGCATCTGCTCCCAGGCGTTGCAATAGCCTGGTGTTGTTATTGCGCAAAGCGCCGATATGAAACTGTTGCGTCCATTGTTTTTCTGCATTCCACTGGCATATAAAATGGAGGGTGGCCGATTTGAAACGGTGCACTTCATCTGTTCCGGGTGTTTTGCCACTTCTTATCCTGCTAAAACTTTCCTCTAATTGCGCAAGGGTAAAATCATCCGCATACATGGTTTCCAGTCCATGATCCGAAATGCGGCAGCCGGCATCATGAAAAAAGTTGTGACGTTTTTTTAATGCATCCAGCAACTGCCGGTAACTGCCGATCGTAATGTTTGCAGAAATACCTAATCTGTCAATATAGCTATTGTATGTTACCGGATCTTCCACGGCCATGGCTTTATCCGGCCGGAACGCAGGCAGCACTTTAACCTTCAGCCCGCTTTGCTTTATTTGGAGGTGGTAGCGCAGGTCATCGCAGGGGTCGTCCGTGGTACAAAGGGCTTCAACGGAAAAATAGTTAAGCAGCGCATGAACCGGCAATGTTGCCAGCTTTTCATTGCAATGGTTATATATCTGCTCCGCAGATGATTCATTTAATAATGCGGTGATGCCGAAAGGATTGCGCAATTCAAGATGCGTCCAGTGATACAGCGGGTTGCGCATGGTATAAGGCACTGTTGCGGCCCATACTTTAAACTTGGTATAATCATCGGCGTTACCGGTAATGTTATTTTCATCAATGCCGTTGCTGCGCATGGCACGCCACTTATAATGGTCGCCTTTTAGCCATATTTCGGTAATGTTTTTAAACTGCTTGTTGGTTGCTATTTCATCAGGCGGCAAATGATTGTGATAATCAATGATGGGCATTGTTGCGGCATACTCATGATAGAGTTGCTGTGACGTGGCGCTTTGCAGCAAAAAATCTTCGTTAAGAAAAGGCTTCATAATGGCGTATTAAAACAGATGCAAAAATGGACGGGTATTGTATTTTCAGTGGTTAACCGTGGATTTATGTTTTTCCCTTTTCAATATATTGCATGATCTTTTTGATATGGCCGGTTACCAGTGCATATTCGCCATTTGCCAGCCATTCTGCCGGGAAAAGCTGCGATCCGATACCCACAGCGGCAACACCGCCTTTAAACCAGTTACCGATATCTTCCGCGGTGGGTTCAACGCCGCCTGTGGCCATAAACCGCATGGCAGGAAAAACGGCTTTTACCGCTTTAATAAAAGCCGGGCCGCCCAATTGCCGGGCCGGAAATATTTTCACGGTATCTATTCCCCAGTATTCGGCCAGTCCGATCTCTGAAGCTGTGGCGCAGCCCGGTATCCATAATTTTTTATGCGCTGCGGCAACCTGTTGTATTTCTTCAAGTATCAATGGAGAAATCAGGAAGTCGGCGCCCGCACGGATAAATTGATTGGCCTGCTGTGCGTTTTTTATGGTACCAATACCCAGCACCATTCCCGGCAACTGCTCGCTGCAATATTTGCGCAGCTCAATAAAGATATCAAATGAGTTGGCATTGCGGTTGGTGAATTCAAATAAGCGAACGCCTGCATCGTAAGAAGCTTTGAGCACATTGCGGCATATGCTTATATCGGTATGCGTAAATAAGGGAACAAATCCTGTTTGTTGTACCAATGATGCTATTTGCTGTGGATTCATAATTATTTAATTTGGGTGGTGAAAGGCATAGGGTTAGGGTATAGGATATAGGGTGTAAGGCATAAGGTATAGGGTACAATGGACAAACAATAAACTTTAAACTACAAACTACTTATCTGATAATTCTTCCACTTCCGCTTTGCTGTATCACCGTATCAATTTCCTGTTTCGTGGCTGTATTAAAATCGCCGGTAATGGCATGTTTAATTACACCACAGGCGGTAGCAAATTCGATAGCTTCGTTTAGGCTGCTTTTTGTTTTAAGTGCATGAATAAGCCCGGCCATAAAAGCATCCCCGGCCCCAATACGTTCAGCAATGTGCTGCATATGGTAAGCTTGCGAAGTGTATATTTTCCCTTCATTCCATAAGTAGCCGGTATATTGGTTCGAGCTGGCGCTTTCCTGCTTGCGCATGGTCATGGCAATGTGTTTTACATTGGGTAAAGCCTTTTTTAAAAGCGTAAAAGTACTTTCAACAAGATGGGCGGCATCGGGTTCAATGCCAAAGTACAGCTTGGCAGTATCAACATCCGCCAGCAGCACATCGCAATACTGTAGCAGTTCGGGCATTACCTGGCTGCAATGTTTGCCATATTTCCAAAGGGTGCTGCGATAGTTAAAGTCTGCGGAAATGATCAGCTTGTTTTGTTGTGCAGCCTGCAATGCTTCCCTGCAGGTATCGGCAAGTTGCTGGTTCAGCGCGGGGGTAATGCCGCTCCAGTGAAACCAGTCTGCCGTTTCAAATATCGGGTTCCAGTTAAGCTGCCCGGGTTTGAGGTAACTGAAAGCAGAATGTTCCCGGTCGTAAATTACTCTTCCCGGTCTTGCGCCCTGCCCGCTTTCATAATAATAAGTTCCTGTGCGGCCATCTGCAGTACGCATAATATGGGTTTGAACACCATATTTATATAACTGGGAAAGCCCGGCTCTGGCCAGTTCATTATCCGGCAAAGCCGTAATATATAGCGATGGGCTTCCCAAAATAGCTAAGGAAACCGCGATATTGGCTTCGGAACCCGCCCAATGCATTTCGAGCGTTTGGGCCTGAACTAATTTTTGCTGCTGCGGTGGAGTAAGTCGGAGTAAGTATTCACCAAATAAAGCAATCTTTTTATTCATAACCGGCATCTGTGAGCCGAAAATAAGGCAAATCGGCGAAAGGAGACGCCGAAGATTTGCCGGACAATAAAAAAAGCCTCCTGTAAGGAGGCCTTTTTTGCAGTTGGTTTTGGGGCTATTATTGATTATACTTGATAAAAGGAACAACCAATGAAGATTGCCCGTGTATGTTCTTAATATAATACAACCCCGGCGATAAGTTCAAAATGTCCACACTAACAATTGTAAGGTTTCTGGTATTTATCCATTTTACAACTGAACCGCCTATATTGACAACTGCTAATGTGGAAATGCTGCTTGAAGCAGGTATTTTTATAAATATTTTTTCCCGGGCGGGGTTAGGATATACTATAAAAGCAGTTGAATCCGGCAAAATAACAGTTATTGTTTGTGAATAAGAAACGTCCCCATCGGTATTAATGATCCTCAAGCGGTAGTAATTATTGCCGTAGAAAGGCTCTTTATCAGTCAGTTGATAGTTAAAAGGATAAATGTTAGTAGCGGAAATGAATGAAGAAATGGGTTCAAACCGTATTCCATCGGCACTTTTTTCAACAACATATCCTTTTGAATGGGTTTCACCCGGCGTTGTCCATTGCAGCACTATGCTATTCCTGTTGGGGTATGCTTTCCATTCCGTTAACAGTATGGGCAGCGGATTGTTGGGGTAAGCGGTTGAACCGGCAAGGGTAAAGCTGCCGAATTCGTTTATTGCACCGCTGGTTATTGAACCATTGGATCCGGGTGTTCCTGCAGATCCACTGGTATGCATATCTGCCCATTGAACGCCGGTATAACGGGCTACCCGCAGCGCGTTCATATCGGTTACGCCACCGCTGTTAGGATCGTAAAAGGTGAGTTCCACACTTGCGCTACCCGTTCCTGAAATGTTCCAGTATTCAATATGACTAACATGATGAATGCCCGCTCCCATAGCGGCGCCCATGTCAAGATAAGGATCGCTTCTTTTATATACCGCGGTAAAATCGCCGGTGGCATTATGCAGCAGTACCGGTCTTAGCTTGCCATCTGATCCAACCGGGAAAGCAAAACCGGCATTGCTTAAGCCTAACTTTTGAAGGGGGCCTTCTACATAGGCATTGTCGCAACCCATATTTGTATAGGACAAATGATGGTAATCGTGCATACAGGTTTGAAGGCCGGCTGTGGGGCCAAGGGTTAACAGTGCGGATGCGGATGTTTGTATGATGCCATGTTGCATATTCAATATACCGGTTACGGCTGCATCACGATCTAATTGGGCAGAACTATTATTAATGGTAAGGTTTTTAATGGTAATGGCGCCTGTGCCTCCACCTGAGCCGATGGTTTGACTGGTACCCAACAATTGTACCGCACCGGGCATATTATCGCTTCCTATATCAATATAGGCAGCGCCTTCACATATAATATTGCCATAAATATTAAAGTTGCCGGTATGAGAGCCGTTTGTATTGGGCTTAAATGAGAAAAACCCAGAGAGCAGTCTTAAATCGTTTTGAATAATGCAATCTCTTGAAGACCCGATTCCGCTGAAATTCAGGTTTCCATCAATATACAAATGGCCAAAAGTTCTGCCTGCAAGCGATGAGCCCACGCCATTTCTCTGGTATTTATAAATGCTGGCTGCATTAAAAATGGTAACCGCGTTTGGCGCAGTGGCTCCAAAAGGATTGCCTCCGGCTTTATTAATATATTGTGATCCGCCTTCAAACACCACCGAATTTAAACTCGTTGTTCCAAAAGCGTTGCCGTCAAACCCGGTGTTAGCAGTAAAGATTGCCCCGTTTTTAAACAAGAGTGATGCGACAGAACCCGCTGTTAACCGGTGTGCTCCGTCGTAAAAATCTATGCTGCCCCATACTTGCCCCGAATAATCCGCTGCCATATTCAATGCAACCGCATTATTTCCGGTTACACTTAATGCAGCGCCGGCTTCCACTGCAAAATGTGGAGCGGCTACCGTTGAATGGCCAATGGTAATAATGCTTGCAACTGTGGTACTAAGATTTACTACGGCATTATTATGCAGCCGTAGTTTGCCAATACTTTCCGTTGCGGGCATATCCGTAACGGTGGCATTCGCAGAAAATTCAAGCACATCATTTACTGCGGGAGTACTTCGTGCTGGCGTCCAGTTGAGCGGGTCGGTCCAGGAACCGGAAGCTGTGTTCCAGGTGTAAGTTTGCTGTGCAAACAATAGCAATGGTGCTGCAAAGATGCAGGTGAGCAGGTGTTTTTTCATTTGTATTCCTTTTTTACGTGATAGATTAGCTACGCACAGGAATTGAATTTTAAGATTAGCGTTAGAAAGTTAATAATTTTTTTGAATACATATCAATAATTTTAGGCTTGTCAATACACAATTGTATTTTTGAGCGTTTCCATCATCCAGCATAAACTATTTCATGTTTGCAATTTGTAAAAAAGAGCTCCGGCAGTTTTTTAGCAGTTTAACCGGGTACCTGGCTATTATTGTTTTTTTGTTGCTCAGCAGTCTTTTCCTTTTTGTGTTTCCCGATACCAACCTGTTCGATTACGGCTATGCTACGCTGGCTACTTTTTTTGAGATAGCTCCGTGGATACTGTTGTTGCTTATTCCCGCCATTACCATGCGCAGCTTTGCCGATGAATTTAAAGCGGGTACTTACGAAATTCTGGTAACCCGCCCGCTCAGCAAGTGGCAGATCATTGGGGGGAAATACCTGGCAAGTCTTATTATTGTTGCCATAGCCCTGCTGCCAACGTTCATGTATGTGCTTACGATCAAAAGCCTTTCAACCGGTGGTATAGATGGCGGTGGAATAGCGGGCGCCTATATCGGGCTGTTTTTTCTGTCTGCCGCTTTCACCGCTATCGGCATTTGCTGCAGCAGCTTTACCAGTAATGCCGTGGTGGCTTTCTTATCGAGCGCCTTTGCCTGCTTTATTTTATACAGTGGATTTACGGCTGTCAGCGGTATTCCATCCCTGCAGGGGGGCTGGGATTATTTTATAGCAATGATAGGGATTGATTTTCATTACCGCAGCCTCAGCCGCGGCGCTGTAGACAGCCGGGATATGATTTATTTCCTGAGCATAATTGTTTTGTTTTTGTTTATTACACGAAAAAAATTACTGAACCGGTAGGCGTATCATGAAACGCCAGCGTAAGCTTTTTTACATAGGATAATCTGTAAAGGCGTTCCCTGTCTGCCGACCAGGCAGGCATCCGGCAAAGAAATCAGCCGCTGAAAGCGGCAAACAAAAAATATACGGATGAAAAAACTGTTGCAATCTCCCTATAGCCTGATATTCGTTATTGCCGGGTTGGTGCTGATCAACTGGCTGGCATCGCAATGGCATGCCCGGCTTGATCTTACCGCGGAGAAACGCTACACGATATCTTCCGCAACCCGGGAACTATTGCAGTCATTGGATGAGCCGGTAACCGTTACGGTGCTTTTAGATGGCGATCTGCCCGCAGGATTTAAAAAGCTTGCCGGCAGCACCCGCGACATGCTGCAGGAGTTCAGGGAGATCAGCGGCAGTAATATCCAGTTCTTTTTCCGGCAGCCGGGGCAGGGGATGCACGATACATTAAAAGCGGAGCTGATAGATTCCCTGCACAGCATGGGCATTAACCCAACTAACGTACGGGCACGAACGAAAGCGGGGGAAGGGGAGGAACAGCGATTGGTATACCCCGGTGTTATTTTTGAATACCAGGACAGGGTATCGGCTGTTGACCTGCTGCAGGGACAAAGTTCCGTTGATGGCATCAATTCATTGAACAATGCAGAAGCTTTATTAGAATACAAGCTGGCCGGCGCTATTGATAAAATAAGACGGGATAAGGTTCCCGTGGTGGCCTATCTTACCGGTAACGGACAACCGCAGCGCTATGAAGTATATGATTTGATAGAGAGAACATTAAAGCCTGACTATGGGTTCAGTATTTTGCCTGTAGACAGTGTGCCGGTTATACCTGATGTATTTGACGCGTTGCTGATCGTGAAACCGCAAACCGGCTTCAGTGAAGCGCAGAAGCTGAAAATTGACCAGTATATTATGCGGGGCGGCAAAGTAGTATGGATGATAGATAAGCTGTATGCCAGCTTAGACAGCCTGCAGCGCAGCCAGGGCAGTTTTATAGCGTTTGAGATAGGGCTGAACCTTGATGACCTGTTGTTTAAATACGGTGTGCGTATTAATGCCGACCTGGTGCAGGACCTCAACTGTACGCAAATTCCGCTTGCTGTAGGATCAATGGGCAACCGGCCGCAGTTGCAGTTGATGCCCTGGGTGTATTTCCCCTTGTTATCATCACCCAACGATAATCCCATTTCCAAAAACCTGGATTATGTGCTGTCGCAGTTCCCGCAATCCATTGACACCATAAAAGCAGAGGGCATTGATAAAACCATATTACTGGCGTCTTCAGTTAATACCAGGATACTAAGCACGCCGGCAATGGTGGAGCTGAACAGTGTGAAAAATGAAGAAGATATGAAAGCCTTTACAGCCGTTCATATGCCTGTGGCGGTATTGCTTGAAGGTAAATTCAGTTCCCTGTTTACGAACCGTATTACTTCGGGTGCAAAAGACAGTTTGACGGATATTTATAACAGTCCTTTTCAACCGGTTGCCGATAGCAGTAATAAAATGATCGTGATATCGGATGGCGATATGGTAACTAATTTTGTTTCGCAGGAAAAGGGACCCTTGCAAATGGGTGAAAACCCGTTTACCCATTACCAGTATGCCAATAAAGAATTTTTTCTCAATTGTATGGAATACTTAGTGGGCAACCCGGGGATCCTCGAAACCAGGGGCAAGGATTATACCCTCCGGCTGTTAGATAAAAAGCAGGTGGATGAAAGCCGATCCTTTTGGCAGGCGATTAATATTATGTTGCCGGTTGTGCTGGTGATATTGTTTGCGTTGATATATGCTGCGGTTAATAAAAGAAGGTACGCGGGACAAAAAAGCTACCGGAAATACTGAATCCGACAGATGGTATATTTTCTTTGAAAGTCAAAAATAATTGAAGTGAAAATTTAACCTGTGTTGCCTTTACCCCGGCAGGCAGGTTTGGCAACCCTATGCTCTTTCATTTCAATATTCACCAATCTCCAATCTTTCTACTTCCCGTTTTCTGTAACCGCTTTATATATCGCATCCTGTATATTGGTCCTCGTATTCAGCCGGTACAGCTTTACGTTTGTTCCGCCTTCAGGGTTTACGCGGTTGCTCAGGAAAATAAAAGTAAGGTTATGCTTCGGATCTACCCACACGCAGGTGCCTGTATAGCCCGTATGTCCGAATGTTAACGGTGAGGCATACCTGCATGGATATGGCTCTTTGCTAATGGCATTGTCTTTTTCCGGCTTATCAAAGCCCAGCGCCCGCCGGCTTATTTTGCTGCTATAAGCTGTAAACAATTTGATGGTTTCGGGTGAAAAGAAATAGTATCCGTTGAACTTCCCTCCCTCCAGCAGCATCTGCATCATCACTGCCAGGTCGTAGGCATCGCTGAACAGGCCCGCATGGCCGGCCACTCCGCCAAACATGGCGGCGCCCGGATCGTGCACGGTGCCGCGCAGCAGTTGCCTGCGGAATATTTGCTCGTGTTCGGTAGGTGGAATGCGCTGCTCCGGGAATTTTTGCAATGGTAAAAAACCGGTAGTGGTTAATCCTAATTTGCGGTAGAACTCCCTGTATACATATTCATTCAGCGGCATGCCGCTGATCGCTTCCACTATCTTTCCAAGGAAAATGAAATCGTTGTCGCTGTAAATATATTTATTGGGCGGACCAACAGGACTTTCTAATATTCTTTTGTATATAGTATCTTCCCAGCTATTGCGCATATACATGGTATCGGCAACTTTTATATGGTATTGCGGCGTTTGTGCGGTATTATAAAACCCCGCAAGTGGAACACCCGTAGCCATATCAATGGTTTCGCGGTAAAAGGGGATGAAAGCTTTAAGCCCCGCCTGGTGCAGCAGGATATCATCAATTTTTAGGTTTTGCTTATTGGTACCTTTTACCCAGGGCAGGTAATCGCCCAGGGTTTTATTCAGGTCCAGCTTTCCCTGGTCGTACAGCTTCATTACCGATAAGGTGGTAGCGCATATTTTAGTTACGGACGCCAGGTCGTAAATGCTTTCTAAGTTTACTCTTTCCGTACTGTCGTAAGTATAATAGCCATAGGCCTTATGAAAAACGATCTTTCCATCCTTTACAGCCATGATGGCCATGCCGGGGGCGGCGTGTTGCCGGATGGCTTCGGTTGCTAAGGAATCTATTATTTTAAATTTTGCTGCGTTAATATCCACGCCGTTTGCATAGCTAACCGGAGCTGTAACGGTGCTGATCCCGGTTCCGGAAGGAAACGCATCGCAAACCGTAACGGGCAATTTTCCTTTTGTAATGATGGCGCCTTTTAACACATCCGCGGCTGCCTGGTGCGTAATGGCATCATCTTCATAACAGGCTATCATATTTTTAGCATCGCAGAAATTTTTAATGATGTAGGGATTGCCAAAAACAAAGCTGATTGTTTTTTTGAGTGGCTGAAGGTGCTGCAATAATTGTATGGCCGGTGTGCTGATACCAAAATTACCGGCTGGGAAGCGATTGTAATGATGAATGCCTATAACTATTGCATCATACCGGGTTTCGAGTAATGCTGCCAGCGTTGTAACGCGGGAAGCGTCTTCTTTATAGCTAAAATAAAAAACATCGGCGTTATAATTGCCCCGCATGAGGCGGGCAAAAGCATTATCATTATTAATGCCAAAGCCTATGTATGCCACTTTTGGCTCTTTTCCTGTTTTTGTTATATCCCGCAACGGCAAAAGCGGAATAACAGGATCATCAAGGCGCAGCGCGGTAATGGCGTTTTCCGCAATGGATTTTGTTATATCAGGCGTTTGGGCATTCAGGTCACGTACAAGGTTATGCGTATTTACCGGTCGCCAGCGACTCAGTCCATGCCGGTATTTTGCCTGTAATACTTTTTTCACACGTTCGTCAACCTGTTCCCAGCTCAGCTTTTTCCTTCTGATCGCTTTTTTTATTTCTTCTATACTGGCCGGAATATCGCCCGGCAGGCATAGCATATCATTGCCGGCAATCAGCGATTCGGCCGAAGCTTCCCCATCGGGAAAGAACTTTTTCACACCCTGCATTTCCAGCGCATCGGTAAATGTAAGCCCCTGGTAACCCAGCTCTTCCCTGAGCAGTTTGGTTACATTGTTATACGAGAGGGAGGTGGCACGGTTAGCCGTGTTATCAATTGCCGGTATAAAAAGGTGGGCGATCATCACGCTTCCCACACCTGCTTTAAACATTTCACGGAAGGGGTATAATTCAAGCGAGTCCAATTGCTCACGGGTTTTATTGATTACGGGAAGATCATAGTGAGAATCCACCGCCACATCGCCATGACCCGGGAAATGCTTGGCGCAGGCCATCACACCCACATCCTGCATACCTTTCATATACATAATGCCATGTTCGGCCACTTTGTATTTATTTTCTCCAAATGAACGGTCGTTAATAACGGGGTTGTTGGGATTGTTGTTGATGTCAACTACAGGCGCATAATTTACCTGTATGCCTGCGCGTTTGCATTGTTCGCCTACCCACCGGCCATACGCGTAAATCAGTTGCGGATCCTGCACGGCGCCCATCATCATTTGCCGGGGTAAACCTGCTACACTGTCCATGCGCATGCCCAGCCCGTTCTCCGCATCAATACAAATTAATAAAGGTGTTCTGGCCATTGCCTGAAACCGGTTAATGTATTCAGCCTGCGTAACAGGGCCGCCCTGGAAAAGACAAATACCGCCTATGTTATATTTGTTAATGGCTTCCGATACCGCCTCGTCATAAAAAGTAACCTTACGGTCGCTGCCAATAGAAGAAAGCCGCACTACCATCAGTTGCCCCAGTTTTTCATCGTTGCTCAAGGTGGCGAATACACTATCTACCCAGGCTTGTTCATCAAGCTCACTGATATGCTGTGCGATGGTGGATAAGCTTATACAACAAATAACAATTGCCGTGAGTATCTTCTTCATGATCAAAAAATTGTTCAGTAATACATACCTCAGGCGAATTTATTATCATTGAGGCGTTCATGCAAATCAAATTCCTCACCCCCTCCAACGAAACGTTGTTCCCGTCTGAATGATTCATTCAGGAAGGCGGGTTCCTGCCCTCTCTCGTCATTGTGAGTTTTCAATAGGGTTCCTTTCATCACTAAGGCAATGCGTTGAACGTCATTATAAGACCCTGAACTGATCTGAATCGATGCGTAATGATTTTTTAGAGTTGAAGTAATCACCAATGGCGGATACGGATTATATTATTGATGGTTTATGGTTGCTTTGAACTTAGAATTTCCGACTTCGGATTTTATCCTGTTACTCCGCTCCGCTTCAGGCGGCTTGCTTCCGCGTGGATAGTTGCGCTAACTTCCAGTATCCGTTTACGCCTCGCAAAGACGGGCCTTTTACCGTATTTTTGTGGTTAAATTAAAAGGTTTTGTCAGACAGCATCCAGTTATTACCCGATAATATTGCCAACCAGATAGCGGCGGGCGAAGTGATACAGCGCCCGTCGAGCGCGGTAAAGGAACTGTTGGAAAATGCCGTAGATGCCGGCGCAACGGAAATACAACTGATCGTTGCCGATGCCGGGAAATCGCTGGTACAGGTGATAGATAACGGCAGCGGCATGAGCGAAACAGATGCCCGAATGAGCTTTGAGCGTCATGCCACGTCTAAGATCAATAATATTGATGACCTGTTCCGGATCCGCACCATGGGTTTCAGGGGAGAAGCGCTGGCCTCCATTGCCGCCGTGGCGCAGGTGGAGCTCAAAAGCCGCCGTGCGGAAGATGAAACGGGCACTTATATTGAGATAGAAAACAGCCTGGTAAAAAAACAGGAGCCGGTTGCTTTTCCGGTGGGGACGAGCATTGCCATGAAAAATGTTTTTTTTAATGTGCCCGCCCGCAGGAATTTCCTGAAAAGCAATGCCGTTGAAATGCGGCATATTGTTGATGAGTTTACCCGGGTAGCCATGGCATTTCCGGAAATATCCTTTTCGCTTACTGCTAACGGCCAGGAGATATACCATCTTGAAAGCGGTTCCCTTAAACAACGGATCGTTCATTTGCTGGGGAGCAATTATACCGCCAAGCTGGTAAATGTGCAGGAAATCACCGATTACCTGAATGTATATGGCTTTGCCGGAAAACCCGACATCGCAAAAAAAACAAGGGGTGACCAGTATTTTTTTGTGAATAACCGTTTTATCAGGAGCGCCTACCTGAATCATGCGGTAATGAGCGCTTACCAGCAAATGATACCAGCTGATAGTTTCCCCATGTATGTGCTATTTATTGACCTGGATCCCGCGCAGATAGATATCAACGTGCATCCTACCAAGCAGGAGATCAAGTTTGAAGATGAAAAAATTATTTATGCCTTTGTGCAGGCTGCTGTAAAACACGCGCTGGCGCAATTCAGTATTATGCCCACCCTTAATTTTGATCTTGATCCGGGTATTCAGCAGTTAGATGCGGTAGCCCGCCCATTTACGGAAGAAAAGAAAGAGCATGCCGCGGCTTCGGCGCTGTACAATACATTCACACAAAAAAACCAGGCACACCTGATAGAAAGTAAAAGCGGGTTAAAACACTGGAAAGATTTTTTTCCTGAAGCCGGTAAAACAGTAGTACCCGGGCAGGATGCCGTTGCCGTTAAGTTTGAATATGAACAGGCTGGAGCTATTGCGCATGCTGCCGGTACAGGGCAACCGTTACAATTGCTGGAGAACACAGACCTGCTGCAAGTACACGCCACCTATATCGCGGCTTCCACCAACCAGGGCTTTATATTGATCCATCAGCAGGCAGCACATGAAAGAATCTTGTATGAGCGGTATGTTACCGCTGCCAAAGGGAAACCCATTGCAACACAGCACAGCTTATTTCCGTTAACCGTACCACTTACCACGGCTGATGCCGTATTGCTCCAGGATCTTTTGCCCGATCTGCACGTACTGGGATATGAAATAGAACTTTTCGGGAAAGATACTTTTGTGGTACAGGGCACACCTGCCGACGTTGAGCAGGGAAATGAAAAAGTAGCGATTGAGCAAATGCTGGAGCAATACAAGCATTTTAACAGCGACGTAAAATTTTCCAAACGGGAGAAGCTCATACGCAGCATTGCATGGCAACATGCGGTAAAGCCCGGCCGTTACCTTGCACAAAAGGAGATGAAGGCATTGGCGGAGGAATTGTTTGCCTGCGATCAGCCCAATATTACCGCTTCCGGAAACCCCACCTATATTGCGTTTAAGAACGATTATTTAGAGCGGATGTTTGGGAGATAGTTTGAAAACAGGTGTTGCAGGTTACAGGTTACAAGGATGAAATACCAAAAGGCAAATCACAAGAACCAAGCTTGTCCATCGTAGCAGATAAAACCTGTATGCCTTAACAGATTCCAAATACAAGTTGTGAAGTTTGAAGCGAAATGCGATGACAGCCTGCACCTTGCAACCTGTAACATCAGTCTTTGCTTCTCCTGAACCACCAGTAAAACGGAATACCTAATAATATCAGCGTTAATCCTATTCCTGCTTCACGTGGCCGCTCAATAAGCGTATTGCTTACCAGCAAAATGCAGAACAAAATGAATAGCGCCGGCACAACAGGATAACCCCACACTTTATAGGGTCTTGGTGTATCGGGCATCTTTTTTCTTAAAATAAATACACCTAAAGTGGTGGCTCCATAATATATAAAGGCGGCAAAAATAAGCATGTCGGTTAGCTGGTCGAAAGTGCCCGACAATACCAGTAAACATGCCCATGTGCCCTGGAACCATAACGCATTGCCCGGAACCTTTGCTTTATTTAGCCTGGCTACTTTTGAAAAGAATACTTTTTCCGTTGCCATAGCATAATATGTACGTGCATTGCTCAAAATAGTGGCATGCGTGCAGCCCAATGTAGTTACCAGTATTAATAGTGAAATAAGAAATACGCCGGTGCTGCCTGCAAAAGTTTTTACGGCTTCTACAGCGGCAATCGTATTGTTGGCGGCATGTACCTGTTCCATGTTTGGTGTGGACAATACGGCGAGATATGTCATGTTAACCAAGAAGTAAAGTGTAATCACCAGCAGCAAACCAATGGTAATGCTTAACGGCACGTTGCGATGCGGGTTTTTGATCTCACCACCCAGAAATCCAACAGAGTTCCATCCTTCATATGCCCAAAATGCAGCCAGCATAGCAGTAAAAACGGCGCTCATCGTAACCGGCGATGCGTTGGATGTTTCCAGGCTAAACACTGAGGGAAGGTTTGCCTGCGAACTGCTCAATCCGGATACTACGATCAGTGTTATGCCTGCTAATACCAGCAGCATAAGCACGGTGCTTAGTCCTGCACCGGTTTTAAGTCCGGTGGTGTTGATCCAGGTGAGCAGGGCAATCAATACAATAGCTGCGAACTTTACATTAAAGCCTGCGAAAGGGTAGAATACGCCAGCAATATTGACATCGGCCCATGATGCTAATAGCGGTGGAAGTTGTACAATGCTGTGCAGCGATTGGGCAAAAACATAGGCAATGCCGGCCACCGCGGCGGTTTTAATGGCCGTAAAATTAGACCAGCCATATAAAAAAGAAAAGAACCGGCCGTAGATCTTTTTATAATAGGCGTATTCTCCGCCTGTATTGGCCAGCATACTGGCAATTTCGGCATTACAGAGCGCTCCCATAAGGGTAATGACCCCACCCAGCAGCCAGCAGATCAGTACCCATCCGGGTGAATGCAGTTCGGCGGCCATGGGCGCCACCTTTTTATATACACCTGAACCGATAATATTACCCATTACCACTATAATGGCTATACGTAAACCAAGGGTCCGGTTCAGTTGGGAGGGAATGCTCATAAACTGGTTTTGAAATAATAAAGCGGTTAAAATACAAATAAAGACGGGAAGTGAGCCGATTTACGGAAGAGAATTTTAATGGGAACTTATCCGGAGGCGTTCCAACGCACTTTAACGGAGGGCTGCAATGTGCTGCAAACCGTTAAGGTCGAAAAACTTGAAATGTTTCCCCCTGAATTTTATCAAACCAGTTTGTTGCAACTCAGTAAGCATCCTGGATACCTGTTCTCTGGTAGTGCCGGAGAGATCGGCCAGGTCCTGCCGCTCTAAGTGAACGCGAATGCCATTGCTACCGGGTTGATACTGGTATAATGCGGCGATGTGCAATAAGGCTCCTGCTACCCTTTCTTTAACGGAGAGATGGGTGAGGCGCACGGCATGCAGCTCAACCTCCCGTATTTCGTTCAGCAATGATTGCATCATCCCGCTGTGAAGTGCAGCACTCTTTTCAAGTAATTGATCATAGAGGGCAAGGCTGATATGGCATACATATAAATCTTCAACCGCTTCTACCGATAAGGGTTGTTCATTATTACTGCCGCGTATCCGGTGGCCCAGAACGGAACCTGCTCCTGCAAGACGAAGGATCAGCGGGCGTCCGTTTTTACCATTCACTTCTATTTTTGCTATGCCCCACCTGATAAAATAAATACCTCCTCCGTGTTGTCCTTCAATGAGGAGGCGCTCCCCCTTTTGAAAATAAAGGTATTTCTTGTTGTCAGATAATGTTTCGAGCATATCGTTCGAACAGTTGCGGAGTACAGAACAATTTCTAACCCGGCAGGTATTGCATCTTGGATTAGGCTGGGCCATATGTGTATAAACAGGAAATGCCGGAAAGAACAGACATAGGGTTGTGTTCTCCGGAGCCTGCCATCAAAGATTCTATCTATATGCTTTTAAAAAACTGACTCCTGTGGTAAAGTATGTTGATTTTTATCATGTTTGATATGCTGCGGAACGAAATTCCGGAAGAATATAACCGTATACGAAACGGGAGATTTTATATAGCGGCTGTTTGTTGTTTTATGTTCCGTCGTATACTACGCCGCTGGTAGGTGTTTCGCGCAGCTCTATACGGGCAAGCGGCTGCAGCAGGGGCTTTAACCGTTGCCATATCCATATAGCAATCAGCTCGCAGGTTGGGTTTTCCAGTCCGGGTATGTTGTTCAGGCATGTATGATCTAATTGTTCCAGTATAAGATGAACGCTTTTTTTTATTTCACCAAAATCAATAACCCATCCCGATTGTGCGCCGGGGATACCTTCTGCGTAAATCCTGAGATGATAGGTATGGCCGTGAAGCGTTGCGCATTTATGCGCAGCGGGAAGCCCGGGAAGGAAATGAGCCGCATCAAATGTAAAGTCTTTAAATATCAGCATAGAATAACAGGTATGTTACTAATAGGAGCAGGTATAATAATATTTACCGGTTCCGGTGCAAGATAATACGCGCTGTATTTTTGAATATGCGAAAACGCAGCTACTGGCGTTTTTAGCAGTGGCCTGTAAAATGTATACGCAGCGAAGCGCATAATTTTGCTGCAATTTTTACATTTGATTGTTTTAGCAGATGAATATACAAACGAAACCACTGATCTATTCCTGCTCGGGCTGTTCCAGTGCGGCGCAGATGGCCAATTATATTGCAGTTACTGCCGACAGGGCAGGAGACGCGGAAATGTCGTGTATTGTGGGCGTGGGAGGTAATGTAAAAAAATTAGTAAAAACCGCTTTGTCGGGAAGGAAAATTGTTGTACTCGACGGTTGTCCTTTATCCTGTGCAAAAGCATGCCTCGCTAATCATGGTATTGAGCCCACGGTACACATAGAGCTTTCGAAGCTGGGAGTGAAAAAAATACAGCATGGCAACTTTGATCCGGAACAGGCGCAGCATATACTGGCATCCGTACGGGATACGCTGAGCAACATATAGCATTTATTATCCTGGTTGAACTTTGGGCAGCAAAGCCGAGCAATACACCCGCTGCTTGTCATTGGTAATTATATATAAGCGTGTGCGTAAGCATTTTGAAACTTCAACTCCTTTGGAGTTACTCAAAACTTTTCCCGTACGATACAGACTTAACATTTTTACATAGCTGTTGATGGCTTTATTCGTTATATTCGCAGTTGGTGAAAAAACTATTTTACATATCATCTTTTAAGCTCACGGGAATGCCCGATCTAACGGCCAAACCGCTGTATGCCCGTGAGCGGATGTATTTCTTCTCCAATTTCAAAGACTTCAATACGTTAGCCCCGGCCTAATATGCTTCCGGCACGGGGTAATCATTTTTTTATTGGAATACCATCCACATTTGTTGCGGTTAATCTGTTAAACAGGTAATGCTGTTATAGATTTTACGGCGTGTTATTATTTTCCAACCATTCATTCCGCAATGGATAACCTGCTATGCAGGCTACTCATTGCAAATAAACATACAGGCTACCTGGTATGTATAAAATGTATCAATCATCTACTCAATAATTATCATCATGAAACAAACACAAAAGCCAATGCTTCTGAAAGAAGACGCAGATACGCTAAAAAAATTATTAGAAAGTGGAATAGATCTGCCCGGGTCGGATGCCATAAAGGAAAAGCTGAAAACTGCAGAAATAGTAGACCAGTCCGATTTTGCTTATGATATTGCGCGGCTCAATTCTTTACTGCTGTTAAGAGATAAAACAGGAAGAAGAAATTTTCAATACCGGTTAGCCGTACCTGAAGCCGGCACAGCGGTTATCAATACCGATAATGTATTCCGCCCCTTAGGCGCCGCGCTGCTTGGCATGAGAAAGGGAGATGAGCTAAAATGGAATACCAGCAAAGGGGTACGCTATTTTTTTATTATTAATGTGGTTACGCCTGTAGAAGCGTTTTATTGATGAGCAGGCAGGAAAAGGTAAGTATTTTTTGGAAGGGAACGAAGGTGTTATGTTTAACGCCTTCGTTCCCTTCATTTATTTCATACAGTCTTCAGGAATTAACCCGGGTATTTTTGCATGCAGGTATTTGCGATTGGCTCTTATCCAAGGTATCGCTCAGCCAGTATTTGCTGGTGGTGCTGCCAGTGCCCAACAATAATATAGCCGAGACTCAGCACGGTAACGGGCTTGCCGCTTGCTATGCCTCTTGCCTGTAACATATCACCGGTAAAATGCTCAAATAATAATATGGACGATTTTCTTTGTAACAATAGTTCTTCCGCCAATCCATTTAATGAGCGGTGCTGAACCGGGGCATTTTCTGCATACAGGTTTTCATCAAAGGAAGGCAGCGGTTGTTTTTCGCCGCGGGCTATACACATGGCACGGTAGGCAAAAACCCTTTCGGAATCTATACCATGCTGCAAAACCTGCTTCACCGTCCATTTGTTCTCTGCGTAGGCATAATCACTTTTATTTTCGGGTATAGATTGCAGAAAGCTTTCTATATCAGAGAGGCTAGCAGCAAGCGCCTGCTTAATATCATCGCTCTTTACCAATGAAACATAGGTTTCATAAAACGGAGCATAGTCTGAGGGAAGTGGCCGCATGATGATGGATTTTGAAATAAGCGTAATTTATAGGGTAAAGGTATAAATGGTTTTTGATAGCAATACCGGAAATAGAAGAAGTTTGGGATATATCCAATGTTATTCACAGCCTCAGCTGTAGTATTTCACACATAGGATCATAGGCACATAGGTGCACATAGCTTTTCTTATTTTGTCTACAGTGTTCCTATTGTACCTATGTGTTTACCTCTCTATACTTTGATAAATATTTTTTTCCTGTATAAAAAGTACAATAACAACCAAACCAATATCAGTGAGCCCAGCGCATTGCAGGCCGGCTGCCATTTGTCAGCTATATGCATATACCATCCGCCAAAAAGCAATTTTGAACTGTAATCAAAATCTATAAAACGGGTGCCGAGATAGATGACAAGTGAATTCATACCAATCACTTTAAAAAAGAAGGCCCATTTACGGTAACCCAGCACGTCTATGGTCCAGTAAAAGAATGCAAGGAAAAGAAAGGCCATTCCGGCGGTAAGCAAAATGAATGAGCTTGTCCATAAATGTTTATTGACAGGGAAAAAAGTGCTCCATAGCAACCCCAGTCCAATGCCTGCTATCCCTGTTATGCCCAGGTATTGTAGTTTTTTGTATTCAGATTTTTTCATCTGAAGGATATCGCCTGCAAATGCGCCCAGAACAGTGAGGCAGTGTGCGGGCAACTGGGTAAGCAAAGCATTTTCATCGTAGGTTTTTTGCAACAGGCGGCCGGGCATAAAGGTACGGTCGAACCACCCCACCAGGTTTCCTTCAAAAGAGAGATCCCCCGCGCCATGGCCGGGAACGGGTATTAAAAAGAGGGCGGCGCAATAAGCCATCAGTATGCCACCTACCCAGTAAAGTCTTTGTGCGGAAGAAAGATTCAGGTAAAGCAGGGTGGTAATAAAAGTAGCAATGCCTATACGCCCCAATACGGTGCCATAGCGGATTTGACCGGGATCGAATATATTCAGCGGAATGTTTTTATCTAATATGCCCAGCACTATAAGGATGAGCATGCGGCGGAATGCTTTCCTGTACAATTCTTTTTTGTTCATGCCCCGGCTTAACCCCGATTGTATGGAATATGATAGGGCGATCCCTGCCGTAAATAAAAAAAGCGGGAAAATGAAATCATAGAAAGTGAAGCCGTTCCATGCAGGGTGGGTAAGCTGTTCGGCCACCTCATCTACCCATTGTAAGCCGGTAGTGCCTTTAAGCCGCACTAAAAAAGCGCCTCCCCCGGAGATGAGCAGCATGTCGAAGCCTCTGAGGGCGTCAACAGAAAGCAGCCGTTTTTGTTTTTCCATACCCTTTTTATAATAATAAACGGTTTAGGTTTATGAAGATAAAAAATGAAAACGACCCCTGCTAATAAAGGAGCGCTAACTTTTTTCCAGCGCCTGTACAATGTCTGCTATGATATCGCTGGCATGTTCAAGTCCTGCGGAAATACGTATGAGCCCCGGCGTTATCCCAACCGATTCCTGCTCTTCCGCGCTGAGCTTGGAGTGGGTGGAAGATGCGGGATGCGAAGCAATGCTGCGGGTGTCGCCTAAATTAGAAGTGAGCGAAAGCATCTCCAGCGCGTCCATGAATTTTTTGCCGCTTTCAACGCCGCCCTTTAAATCGAAGGTAACCAGTCCGCCGCCGCGTGTCATTTGCTTCCTGGCAATGGCATACATGGGGTGAGTAGGGTGAAAAGGGTATTTGATCCAGTTCAGTTTTGGATGGCCATCCAGGGCCTTCACCAATGCTTCGGCGTTGTCGCAATGCCGGTGTATGCGTACATCCAGCGTTTCTAAGCTTTTGCTTAACACCCATGCATTGAAAGGGGATAGTGATGGTCCGGTATTTCTGCAAAATAAATACAATTCATGGATAAGGTCTTCCCTGCCCACTACCACACCGCCCAGCACGCGTCCCTGTCCGTCGAGCCATTTGGTGGCGGAATGCAGTACCAGGTCGGCGCCGTATTCAGCGGGCTTTTGCAGGATAGGCGTGGCAAAGCAATTATCCACGATGAGTATAATGCCATGCTTTTTGGTCAGCTTACCCAACCATTCCATATCCACAATGTCGAGTCCCGGGTTAGTTGGGGTTTCTACGTATATCAGTTTGGTATTTGGCCTGATCAGTGATTCCCATGTTTCGGGCCTATTGATATCTGCGTAGCTGTAATCTATTTTCCAGCGATGGAGGTATTTGGTAACAATGGTATGTGTAGATCCAAAGATTGATTTGCAGCTCAGCAAATGATCGCCGCTGTTTAAAAAAGCCATAAAGCAGCCAAAGATGGCGCTCATGCCCGATGAAGTGGCAAATCCTGCTTCAGTACCTTCGAGCGCGCACATTTTATCAATAAATTCCTGAACGGTAGGGTTGCTGAACCGGCTGTAAATATTGTTGTCATTTTCTCCTGCAAAAGCGGCGCGCATTTGTTCGGCGTCTTCAAAACAAAAACTGGAGGTAAGGAATAAAGGGGTACTATGTTCCATTTCTTTGGTACGGGAAGTTTGAATACGTACAGCCTGCGTAATAGGATGTTGCTTCATCTGCTTGATTTTTTTAAATTACCTTAAACTGAAGGACGAAAGACGGGTATATAGTGGGCAGCACATTGCGTATAACGGCTGCGCTGGTGCCTGGTTTCACATTTCCTGTATCTGCATATTATAGTTTTACCTCCGTTCCGTTCACCACAACCTTCCATTTTAATGCTGCTCCCGCCTGGCGTAAGGTAGCGGCAACGGAGCAATATTTGTTCATAGACAGTTCTACTGCACGGTGGGCTTTTGCAGCATCAACTTCTCCGGATAGCTGAAAAGTGATCTGTACTTCTTCCCAAAGTGAAGGTTCTTTACCTTTTTCTCTTTCCCCGTCTATATCAATAGAAAAGTCTTTTATTTGCTGCTTTTGCTTTTTTAGTATGCTCACCACATCCACAGCGCTGCACCCGCCTAACCCGGCAAGCAATAGTTGCATAGGACGAAAACCTTTGCTGTTTCCTCCCTGCTCCACAGGAATATCAATAGACAGGTTATTGCCTCCCGAGTCTGTAGCGGTAAACCCATAATCATTTTGCGTGCGGTGTAATTGCATTAACGGCATTGCTCTTTAAATTTGGGTGCAAAGGTACAAAGCAATCGGGTTTTTTTAGTTGGTTTGTAACGAATGTTATAATATCCCTGCAGATTTTAGCAGGATCCTGAGGCTCCATATAATAACCATCGTACCTACAGCTATGAACATGGTTTTGGTAGGTAATTTACCCACCAGCCTCGCTGCCAGCGGCGCTGCCACTACTCCGCCAATGATGAGCCCAACAATAATCTGCCAGTGGCTTACGCCTATCATCGTAAAAAAAGTGAGCGCGCTGGCAAATGTTACAAAGAATTCGGTAATGCTTACTGAGCCTATCACAAAGCGCGGGCTCCTGCCCTTAGATATCAACGTACTGGTAACCAGCGGGCCCCATCCACCACCGCCAAAGGAATCCAGGAAGCCTCCTGCTCCGGCCAGCCATCCTACCCGTTTTACCTTTTTGGGTTTCTTCGTTTTCTTTCTGAAAGAAATGATAAGGATACGCACACCCAGCAGCATGGTATAGCAGGCAATCAGGGGACGGATGTATCCTGCATACTCCTCGCCGAATTTTGAAAGCAGGTAGGCGCCTAATACGGCGCCTACTATTCCGGGAATTAATAATGCTTTAAACAGCTTTTTATTTACGTTGCCAAATTTGTAATGCGTGTAGCCCGATGCGCCGCTGGAAAACATTTCCGCCGTATGTATGCTGCCGCTTATGGCCGCAATATTGATGCCGAGCGACATCAGTATGGTGGTGGATACCACGCCGTAGCCCATGCCCAGCATGCCGTCTACCATTTGCGCCAGAAACCCTGCCGCTATCATCCAGTAAAACTTACTGTCTAATTGGAGGATACCTTCCTTTGCCGAATCAACAAGACTTGCTAATGGAAGATAGGATAGCACCAGGTGACCGGCAAACATAAAAAAGAACGCAAATAAGCACCAGGTTACAATACGCCGCCATCGTTTTTCACTATTGCTCTTTGGTTCCGGGAGATCCTTAACGGAAAGCACTTTAGTGATATGATTAAGCTCATGCACCTTTCTTGCAAAATTGCCATTCATTTTTTTACGGATGGCTTCCATATTATGTAATACATCGTCTAATTCTTCCGGTAATATTTCATTAAAGGCTTCCTTTAAGCGTTTGGCAATGGTAGGTGATTTGCCATTGGTGGAAATGGCTACTTTCAGATTGCCTTTTTTAACAATAGATCCCAGGTAAAAATCGCATAAATCAGGCGTGTCCGCAACATTCACCAGTAAGCCTCTTTCGTGCGCATCTGATCTTATCTGTTCGCCCAGGATGCTGTTGTTTACGGCAACGATCACCAGGTCAGCATCGTTTAAAGCAGCTTTATCATAGGCGCCTTCCACGATGGTTATATTAGTATGTTTTTCAGCGAGGATCTTCACTTCCGCCTTTATTTCCGGTGCAACAATAGTAACAGCGGTAGCGGGTGAATTTTGCAATACCGCGTGCAGCTTCTCCAGTCCCACATTACCTGCTCCCACAATCAGCAGTTTCAATTGCTCCAGCTTTAAAAAAACAGGGAAGAGCTGATTGGTTTCCTGTATGGTTGTTGTTTCTGCCATTACGTTGTTTAATTGAAAGCTGTCGTGGTTTATAGTTTGTTGTTTATAGTTTATGGTTCAGGGTACAAGGTTGTCAAATTTGCCTGCGATCTGACGCTCCTGCTTCGCGTACCGACCGCCACATTTTCGTATTCCCCACATTTCCACATTTTCATGTTTCCATATTTCCCACATTAACTTAATACTCCACCCATTTCACTCTTTTGGCAAAATCGCCAAAGGTTTCACCCTCATTTCGTTTGCCGCTGTATACTTTGAATAAACCATCCAGTTCCTCTATGATGCCATCCTCATTTAAGCTTTCCTTATATAATTTATTTAACCTTGTGCCTGTTCTGTCGCCTCCAATTTGCAAATTATAGTATCCGTAAGCGGTTCCGATGAGCGCAATTTCCGCTGCGTATGGTCTGGCGCAGCCATTGGGGCAACCTGTCATGCGCACGCTGATGTTGTCGTCTTCCAGTCCGTATTTATTTAATAGCGGTTCCATTTTGGAAATCAATCCCGGTAAAACACGCTGTGCTTCCGCCAGCGCCAGCGGGCAGGTATTGAATGCTACGCAGGCCATAGATTCCTTACGAAGCGGACTAGCATTGCTGGTATGATCAATGATCCTGTATTTTCTGAGTATCGCGTCTATCTCTGCTTTATCGCCATCGTTTACATCGGCTATAATAATATTCTGATTGCAGGTAAACCTGAAATTCGTTTTATGCAATTGTGCGATTTCGAGAAATGCGGTTTTTAATGCCTGTTGTTCATCATCAAGCACCCGTCCGTTTTCCACAAAAACGGTATAATACCATTTGCCTTCATGATTTTTGTGCCAGCCGTAAAAATCTGTGCGGCCGGTAAACTGGTAAGGCCTTTCGGGCTCAAGCTTAAATCCGCAACGTTTTTCCAACTCGGCTTTAAAGGCTTCCACGCCCATATTGTCGAGCGTATATTTCAGCCGCGATAATTTCCTGTCGCTGCGGTTGCCAAAATCGCGCTGAACCGTAATCATTTCATAAACGGCTTTTAGAACTTTTTCTTCACCCGAAACAAAGCCTAATACAGTGCCCAGCCGTGGGTAGGTGGCGGCATTACCATGCGTGGCGCCCATGCCGCCCCCGGCAGCTATATTAAAACCTACCAGCTTATCATTTTCCAATATGGCAACCAGTCCGCAATCATTGGCAAAAACATCTACATCATTGTTGGGCGGAATGGCAATGCCGATCTTAAATTTGCGCGGTAAATACCTGTCCTGGTATAAAGGATCTTCTTCCTCTTTTTTATCTGCGAGTGGTTTTTCATCTAACCACACTTCATAATAGGCTTTTGTTTTGGGCAAACCAAGCTGGCTAAACTTTTTGGCGTAATCGAATATCTCCTCGTGCACGGGAGAAAACTTGGGGTGGGCCGCGCATATTACATTCCTGTTCACATCGCCGCAGGCCGAAATAGAATCCAGTTTGGCAGTATTAAATGCTTTTATGGTAGGTTTTACATTTGATTTTAAAATGCCGTGCAACTGGATGGTTTGCCGGGTGGTTATTTTAATTACGCCGGTAGTATAAGCTCCTGCCACGTGATGGAGCGCTTCCCACTGCTCGCTGGTGATGAAACCGCCGGGAATGCGTAACCGGATCATAAAGGAATAGAGCCACTCTAATTTTTTTTCACTTCTTTCCGCTCTTCTGTCCCGGTCGTCCTGCTGGTACATGCCGTGAAACTTTACCACCGACCGGTCATCTTCCCGGATGGCGCCTGTTATCTGATCTCTCAGGCTTTCTTTTAAAGTACCCCGCAGACCGTCGCTCTTCATTTTTATATGTTCGGTTGACGACAGGTTGTTTTTTTCAGACATACAATATTTGAAATTTGATATTTAAGATTTGAAATTATTCAACTGCAATCAGCGCAATATGAATTTGATCCTTATACTGATTCAGGTTTTGATTTGCCTGAATCTCAAATTTTAATACACATCCAGCAAATACCTTCCTTCTTCTTTCAGGTTTTCAACAAATGAAACGGCTTCGGTTACCGATTTGCCGCCATAATGCTGTGCGATCTGTATCAGGGCGTTTTCTACATCGGTGCTCATGGGTGCTCTGGTGCCGCATACATATACATACGCGCCTCCGGTAATCCACTGCCACAGTTCGGCCGCATGCTCCAGCATACGGTGTTGCACATATATTTTAGATTGCTGGTCTCTTGAAAAGGCAAGATGCACATTCGTTAATACGCCGGTATCGGCCCAGTTCTGAATTTCCGTTTGGTAAAGAAAATCGGTAACAAAGCACTGGTCGCCGAAAAAAAGCCAGTTACGCCCGTCAGCACCTGTAGCATCTCTTTCAGCAAGGAAAGACCTGAACGGTGCAATGCCTGTGCCCGGCCCGATCATGATAACATCTTTGTTCGCGGCGGGCAATTTGAATTGTGCGTTTTTATGTACATAAAAATCAATCGTGGAATCGGGCTCCAGTTGCGACAAAAAATCCGAGCATAAGCCATATTTTATTTCTCCGTTGATGCTGAACTTATCCCTCGCCACGGTAATATGCACTTCACCGCTATGTGCTTCGGGCGATGAGGAAACGGAATATAACCGGGGAGCAATGGGCTCCAGTATGGGTATTACCTGTTCAAATTGCGTTGCGTCTTTTACGGGGTAAATGCGCAGCAGGTCGAGCAAATCTATACGCGTATCCGGAATTTCCTGCTGGATAACCGATGCGTATTGTTTTACTACTCTTTCCGGGAGATGGATGATATTTATTTTCCGGGTAAGCGCTTCGGCTATGGTATGCCGTTCTTTCCTGAATTCAATAGTGGCATCCGGATCAACGCCGGTAAGCGCTATAATGTTTTCTACCAGTTCCTTCCTGTTATGCGGGATCAGACCGATGGAATCCCCGGGCTCATACTGGATATCTTCATCAACGGCAATTTCAATGTGATGGGTTTGTTTGTTGGAACCGCGGTCGTTAAGATTAAGGTTGGTGAGTATAACGCCCGTGTAGTTCTTTTTGCCTTTTGGTTTTTTAGCGGGAACTGATGCCGTATTGCTGCTACTTCCCTCGCTCAATGCTTTCATTACCTGTGAAAACCAAACAGCAGCTTCTTCGGCATATTCCGTATCACATTTTTGTAAAGGCACAATACGTTTTGCGCCCAGCTTAGTCAACTGGCAGTCTACATCTTCACCTGCCTTGCAGAACAGAGGGTAAGAGCTGTCGCCTAACGCCAGCACACTAAATTTCATTTTATCAAGCGCAAGCGGCTGCTGGTGTATATGGTCGTAGAATTTTTTTGCTGTAACGGGTGGTTCGCCGTCTCCCTGTGTACTGATCACCAGAAGCACATATTCTTCCTTAGCCAGGTCGTTTATGCGATACTGGTCAATAGCGCTGAGCTTTACATTAATGCCGCTCTTTTTGGCCTGCGTGGCAAATTCGGTGGCAACCTTTTTTGAGTTCCCGGTTTCCGTGCCAAATAAAATAGAAATTTTATTAACGCGGGGTGCGGTATTAATTTTTTCCGGCGCCCCTGTTCCATTGGCTTCGGATGCTACCAATCCTGCGATAAACCCATTCATCCATATCAGCTCCTCGCGGGACGACTGGGTAATGAGATCCTGGAATGCTTTTAGTCTATGCTCTGCTAACATGTGCTTGCTGATTGTGAGTATTATTTTGCAATGACGCTATTGATTTAAAATATTGTGCTCTTTCCGGCGCGTTGGCAAACCATGCAAACTGCTCATGCAGGGCTACTACTTTTCCTATAATCACCAGCGAGGGGGAAATGAAGGACATGTCCCGGAATTGTTGTAAATAATCGTAAATGTTTGCGGTATGCACCTGTTGTAAGGGGGTGGTGGCCTGTTCTATTACCGCAATATGCTTGTCCCTGCCCACGCCATAGCGGATCAGTTTGGACACGATACCTTCAACGGTTTCGGCCGACATATAAAATACCAGCGTATCGTTTGTGCCTGCAATTTCCTGCCAGTACTGATCGGGTACCACGTCTGATTTATAATAGGTAAGCAGGCGTACCGCTGTGGAATGCCCTCTTGCTGTTAAAGGGATGCCCGCATAGGCAGCGGCGCCCAGGGCTGCGGTTACACCGGGTATGATTTCATAGGCGATATGATGTTGCACCAGTACCTGCAGCTCATCCAGTATGTTGGAAAAAACGGATACATCTCCACCCTTTAACCGAACCACTAATTTACCCTCTGAAGCATAGTCTATCATGAGCTGATTAATGGTTTGCTGCGGCGTGGAATTTCCGCGCCGGCATTGTTTGCCTACGTATATGACTCTGGCATGCGGGTTAACGTATTGCTTCAATATATCGTTGCTCACTAAGCGGTCTGTTAATACCACATCCGCCTGCTGCAGGTAGCGTACAGCCTTCACCGTTATTAGTTCGGGATCGCCCGGACCCGCAGCCGCCAGTATCACTTTACCCCCTTTGGTTATTTCCCCCGGTATCATTAGTAGTTAACTTATTTTGTAGACTTTTAAATAAATAAAAAAATTATTATACCTCTTTCATTTTATCCTTTTGTATTATGCCGCTATGATTTTCCACCATTACGTTGGGTGGAACGGATTGGGTTAACCACACATTTCCACCGATAATACTGTTTTTACCAATAAGCGTTTCACCGCCTAATATCGTTGCGCCGGAATAGATGATCACGTTATCTTCAATGGTAGGGTGGCGTTTACCGGTAACTTTCTCCCTGGAAGTGCTTAACGCGCCAATGGTTACTCCCTGGTAAATTTTTACATGCTTTCCTATTACGGTAGTTTCCCCGATAACAATACCCGTACCGTGATCAATAAAAAATGATTCGCCAATGGTAGCGCCCGGATGTATATCAATGCCTGTTTTGCTGTGCGCGTATTCGGTAAAGAGGCGCGGCAGCATTTTTACCTGCTGTTTCCATAACTGGTTAGAAAAACGGTATATGGCTATTGCGTAAAAACCGGGATAGGCCAATACTATTTCTTCCGGAGACTGGGCTGCCGGATCGTACAGGAATATGGCCTGCGCGTCTTTTTGTAGAGTGTGGTACAGGCCGGGAAGCGCGTCAAAAAAATCATCACTGGCTTTTTGCGCTGCCTTACCATCTTTTACTACTTCATACACTAAAGTAGACAGGTGGCTTTTCAGGGATTCGAAAGCTTTTTCTAACTCGTATTGATTCTGCTGCCTCAGCGTAGCAGGAAGAAAGAGTAAGCTAAAAAGGTCGTCAATAAAAAGCGTGGCCAGTTCCTTATCCGGAATGGCCGAAAAACTTTTATTTTTCCATTCGGCTATTTGCGCTATGAATGCTTTCTGAGACATGATGTTGTGCCCTGGGGCAGTACGTTTATTTATTTTATGAGATGAAATTATTTCATTGCTGTTATTGAATCATGCAGGCCCCTACGGTTACATTGCTGGTTTCATCAATTAATACAGCCCCTCCGTTTGCACGCAAATCTTTATAACTATCATATACCACGGGGTGGGCGGTTTTAATCGTTGCTTTTACAATGTCATTCAATTCTACCTGTGCCGGACTGTCGTTTTTTTGTAATGAGTTCACATCCACGCGGAACGCGATATTCTTTACCACGCTTCTTACCCTTGTGCTGTTAATTTGCAGTAAATATTTATTACCCGCAACCAACGGCTTCGTATCCATCCAGCATATCAGCACTTCCAGTTCCTGCGCGGTTTGAGGCAAATCGCTGTTCAGCACAATTACATCGCCGCGGCTGATATCAATATCGTCTTCAGTATGCAACACAACAGCCTGTGGCGCAAAGGCCTCATCAACCAGCTTTCCACCGTCTATTTCTATGGCTTTGATGGTACTGGTTGCTCCTGAAGGTAAAACGGTTATGGCATCGCCTTTTTTGTAGATCCCGCTTATAATTTTACCGGCGTATCCGCGGTAATCATGTAATGCTTCCGTTTGAGGACGAATTACATACTGCACGGGAAAGCGTGCTTTGTCGAGGTTAATCACTTTTTGCACTTCCACGTTTTCGAGCAGGTGAAGCAGCGGATCGCCTTCGTACCACTGCAGTGCTGCAGAACGGTCTACTATGTTGTCTCCGTTCAGCGCGCTGATGGGAATATAGGTTACATCATTTAATTCCAGTGCCTTCGCCAGTTTGGCATATTCGATAACGATATTGTTATACACGTCCTGCGAATAATCTACCAGGTCCATTTTATTAACGGCAACGATCACCTGCGGCATATTAAGCAGGGATGCGATAATAGAATGCCGGCGGGTTTGTTCGGCAACGCCGTTGCGTGCATCAACCAGGATAATGATCAGGTCGGAATTGGAGGCGCCTGTTACCATATTGCGGGTGTACTGAATATGCCCCGGTGCATCGGCTATAATAAATTTACGTTTGGGAGTAGTAAAATACTTATACGCCACGTCAATCGTAATACCCTGTTCTCTTTCGGCACGCAGTCCATCCGTAAGCAGGGCCAGGTCAATATCGCCTTCAGCCCTGTTTTTGGTTTGCTTTTCCATGGCTTCCAACTGATCTACCATAATGTTTTTACTGTCGTACAGCAAACGCCCTATTAACGTGCTTTTGCCATCATCCACACTTCCCGCTGTTATAAATCTGAGTATGTCCATTAGTGTATTTGTAGTTTGTAGTTTATAGTTTGGAGTTTACCGTGTCTTACTACTTACTCCTTATCCCTTACCACTTAAAAGTAGCCGTTCTTCTTCCTGTCTTCCATAGCGGCTTCAGACACTTTATCATCAATACGTGTTTCGCCGCGTTCACTTGTTTTAGTGGCGATGATTTCGCTGATAATATCCTCTATGGTAGAAGCTTCAGATGCCACCGCAGCAGTACAGGTCATATCGCCTACGGTACGGTAGCGTACTTTTTTCTGTACAATTACATCGGTTTCATCAATCCGTATAAAATCAGATACGGCTACGTATTGTCCTTCGTATTCCAGTACTTCCCGGTTGTGGGAGAAATAAATAGAAGGCAATGCTATTTTTTCGCGCCGTATATAGTTCCATACGTCTAATTCGGTCCAGTTGCTGATCGGAAACGCTCTTACGTTTTCCCCTTTATGAATTTTACCGTTATAAATATTCCACAGTTCAGGGCGTTGCCGCTTGGGATCCCATTGTCCAAACTCATCGCGCACAGAAAATATCCTTTCCTTTGCCCTTGCTTTTTCTTCATCCCTTCGGGCGCCGCCAATGCAGGCGTCAAAACCAAATTCTTCAATGGTGTCTAACAGTGTATAGGTTTGTAACTGGTTGCGGCTGGCGAATTTTCCTTTTTGTTCTGTAAGCCGTTTTGCTTTAATGGTATCTTCCACATGGCGCACGATCAGTTTCTCTCCGATCTGCTCTGCCAGGTAATCGCGGAATTGTAAAGCTTCAGGAAAATTGTGGCCGGTATCAATATGTACCAAAGGAAAAGGAAATTTGCCGGGGCGAAATGCTTTCAGGGCAAGATGTACTAATGTAATAGAATCCTTTCCTCCGCTGAATAATAGGGCGGGTTTTTCAAACTGTCCTGCTACTTCGCGGAAAATATGTATGGATTCCGACTCCAGTTCGTCTAAATAATCTAAATGGTAGTTATTCATCTATTTCAGTTAATTGCGTTATAGTTAAAGGTCATTCCCACAAATCATTTATAGTTTACAGTTTATAGTTAAAATCCCTTCATGTTCACATTCTCACAACTGCCTGCCGGCAGGCAGGTTTTCACATTTTCACATTTTCCTCATGCACATGCAACCCACATTCCTTTTTTGTTGCATCTTCCCACCACCACCTGCCGGCGCGAAAATCTTCTCCCGGCTTAATGGCCCTGGTGCATGGTGCACAGCCAATGCTTACAAAGCCTTTGTCGTGCAATGGGTTATAGGGAATATTGTTGTCACTGATAAATGCCTTTACTTCAGTTGTTGTCCAGTGAAGCAGCGGGTGGTACTTGACGATATTATTGGCGCCATCCCATTCAATTTGCTGCATATCGCTGCGGTTGGGAGAATGCGCTGCGCGTATACCGGTGACCCATACTTTTTTATTTTTGAGCGCTCTTTGCAGCGGTTCCACTTTGCGGATAAAACAGCATTGTTTGCGGTTGTCAACCGATTCATAAAAGCTGTTAGGGCCTTTTTCGGCTACGAATTGCTGTAGTGTTGAGCTGTTGGGATAGAAGGCTGTAATAGGCTGGTTGTATTTTTCCAATGTGCGGCTCCAGGTAGAATAGGTTTCCGGGAACAGGCGTCCGGTATCTAAGGTAAATACCTGTATTTGCAGTGCTTCATTAAATATTAAGTGGGAAATTGCCTGGTCTTCCCAGCTAAAGCTGGTAGAAAAAACTACTTCACCGGGGTAGCGCTCCAACAGCGCCCGGAAATTTTGAACAATATCCGGCGATTGCGTAAGCTGTGAAATGCTTTGAATTTCGCTTTGAGGAATCGGCTGAGTCATAATACACTTAAATTGATAGCAAACAAAAGTATCCGTTGAACTGTTTATTCCCTGCGGGATTGTGATATACCGTTACAGGCGACAACAACAGCAGCAACTATATTTCTTATTGATTACCATCAAAGCGATCTGCATTACTCTATTAAACTGGTGGACAAAGATAGTACAGAATTTTGTTTGGCCAATTTATTTCAGCAACAATTTATTTTTTTGATTTTTCAGCCGTTTTGATATTATCTTTGCACCAGTTCTTATTATTATTACTTATCGAGAAAGGCTGAGGGACTGGCCCATCGAAGCCTTGACAACCTATTTCATAGTGTTATTAATTACAATATGGGAAAAGGTGCCAATTCCATTTCCGCCCGGGCGGAGCAGATAAGTCGGATGAAAAGCTGATTACTCTTAAACTGGTTATACTATCAAAGCTCTTCCCGCTGCTGCCGGAAGGGCTTTTTTATTTGCTGCCAGCCGGGAAAATGATTCCATCCGGCCGATAGCATTCCCTTTTTCTCGCCGGGTATTATTATACAGAACAGGTTTTATTTGCTGCATGTGTGGTTGTTTGGAATAACGGCCTGTATAATCCGGGCATGCAAACAAGTACTGCCGGGTGTGCCTGAATATATAGTTGAAATTAACAGCCCCAAAATTGGGAATGATGGTAAAGTCTATTAATTTTACCTGCTTTAGAAAGTATATGTTATCCACCGCTGAACATAGCATTTACCCCAATACGCCCCTGTGTATTGTTTGTTGTTGTATGCCGTAAGGCATACCGTTTAACATATAACCCACTTTAGGTTAATTACCTCCTGCAGTATTCACAGCGCTTCTTTTGTATATTTAATATTTTATTCATAATTCAATAAATTCATTTTTCATGAGTAATTATCGTTTTGAAACTTTACAGTTGCATGCCGGTCAGGAAGTTGATCCCACTACCAAATCAAGAGCGGTGCCTATTTACCAAACGACTTCTTATGTCTTCAATAACACCGAACATGCTGCCAATCTTTTTGGCTTAAAGGAGTTTGGCAATATTTATACCCGCATCATGAACCCCACTACTGATGTATTTGAAAAAAGGGTTGCGGCGCTGGAAGGTGGTGTGGCTGCGGTGGCTACTTCATCGGGGCAGGCTTCTCAACTGCTGGCGCTGCACAATATTTTGCAGGCAGGCGAAAACTTTGTAACCAGCTCTTATTTGTACGGCGGTACATATAACCAGTTTAAAGTAGCATTTAAACGTCTTGGTATAGAAGCCCGCTTTGCTGATGGGGATGATATAGAAAGTTTTGTGAAGCTTATTGACAAGAATACAAAGGCCATTTATCTGGAAACCATAGGTAATCCGAGGCTGAACGTGCCCGATTTTGAAAAATTCGCCGCACTGGCGAAAGAATATGATCTTCCCTTAGTTGTTGATAATACTTATGGCGCTGCCGGCTATCTTTTCCGTCCTATTGAATGGGGCGCCAATGTAGTGGTGCAGGCTACCACAAAATGGGCAGCCGGTCATGGTACAACCATTGGCGGCATAGTAGTAGATGGCGGAAATTACAATTGGGGTAATGGTAAGTTCCCTCAATTTACAGAACCCAGTGAAGGATACCACGGATTGAAATTCTGGGATGTATTTGGTGAAGGCAACCCACTGGGCTTACCCAATATCGCTTTCGCTATCCGCACAAGGGTAGAAGGGTTAAGAGACCTGGGCACCTGCCAGAGCCCGTTCAATGCTTTCCTGGGCCTGCTTGGCTTAGAAACGCTTTCATTGCGCATGGAACGCCATGTACAGAATGCACTGGCACTGGCACAATGGCTGGAAGCTCATCCCCAAGTAGAGTTTGTATGGTATCCCGGTTTGGAAAGCAGTCCCTATCATACGCTGGCCAAGAAGTATTTGCGGAACGGGTTTGGAGGTATCTTAAACTTTGGTATTAAGGGCGGAAAAGAGAATGGCCGCAAATTTATAGATTCCCTGCAACTGGTAAGCCATCTTGCCAATATGGGAGATTCCAAAACGCTGGCTATCCATCCGGCGTCTACCACGCATGAGCAGTTAACCGATGAAGAGCAGAAAGCTGCCGGCGTTGAACCCAACCTGGTGAGAATAAGCGTAGGTACGGAGCATATTGATGATATAAAAGCAGACTTTGAGCAGGCATTTGAAAAAGTGTTTACATCAAAAGTTGCCTTAAACTAAGTAAATAAAGAAACGTGAAGCTTTTGTTTCACGTTTCCTCTTTTGTAATGAAAGCGATGCAAGAATAATAAGTTGCTGCAAATATGTCTACACAGGTGTATACACATACGGAACCTTTTATACTGGAAAGCGGTGAAACCATTGCGCAATACCACCTGGCATATACCACGCTGGGCAGGCTCAATGCCAGGAAAGATAATGTGGTATGGGTGTTTCATGCGCTTACCGCTAACAGCAATCCTGCAGACTGGTGGCCCGGACTGGTAGGGGAAGGAAAGTTGTTTGATCCCGCTACATGGTTTATTATTTGTGTTAATATGCCCGGAAGCTGTTATGGCAGCATTGGTCCGCTGGAAATTAATCCCGCAACCAACGAACGCTGGTATCACGATTTTCCGCTGTTTACCACGAGGGATATGGTAAGAACCTACCGGGCGTTGAAAGAGCATCTCGGCATCAAAAAAGTACATACAGGTATAGGAGGTTCTATGGGCGGCCAGCAGCTATTGGAGTGGGCAATTGAAGAGCCGGAATTATTTGAGCATGTAGTGGCATTGGCCACCAATGCGCAGCATTCGCCGTGGGGGATAGCCTTTAATGCTTCACAACGCATGTGCATAGAAACAGACGTCACCTGGAAGGAAAAAATGCCGCAAGCGGGCTTGCAGGGCATGAAGGCGGCGAGAAGCGTTGCGTTGCTGAGTTACCGCAATAACAATACGTATAATCTTACCCAGCCCAGGGATAAGAAAACAGCGTGGCCTGTTTCTCATCCTTTTGGGGGAGAGGCGGCCGAAAGCTACCAGCGTTACCAGGGTGAAAAACTGGCCAAACGGTTTAATGCATTCAGCTATTACCGGCTCAGCCAGGCAATGGATGCGCATGATGTGGGCAGGGGCAGGAATTCTGTAGAGGAAGCTTTGGGCCGTATACGTTCTAAAACTTTGGTGATCGGCATTACCAACGACCTGCTTTTTCCGCCAGACGAACAGAAAAAAATTGCAGATCATATACCCGGGGCTGCCTATCATTTAATAGAATCGGCATACGGACATGATGGCTTTTTGCTGGAATATGAAAAAATTGAGCGGGTATTAAAATCTTTTCTGAAAGAAGAAAGGACGAGTTATTTAAAAATTGTAAATCAGTAAAATACATGAATACACACCGGCAGTTGAATATCGGGTTATTTGGTTTTGGCGTGGTAGGAGAAGGGTTGTATAAGGTGCTGGAACAAACGCCCTCACTGCATGCCACAATAAAAAAAGTTTGTATAAAAAACCCTGGGAAAAAAAGAAATGCACCCGCCGCCCTGTTTACTACAGACAGGTTTGAATTGCTGAATGACCCGGAAATTAATGTAATTGTGGAAGTGATCAACGAGTCGGAGCCGGCATTTGAAATTGTGTCTGCCGCGTTAAAAAATGGTAAAGCGGTAGTAAGCGCCAGCAAAAAAATGATCGCGGAGCATCTTACAGAAATACTGGCCATGCAACAGCAATATAACCAGCCTTTTTTATGCGAATCGGCCGCGTGTGCTTCTATACCGGTTATAAGAAACTTAGAGGAATATTATGACAATGATTTACTGCATTCCATACGGGCTATTGTAAACGGGTCAACCAATTTCATCCTTACTAAAATGTTTGAAGACAAGCTCGACTTCAAACAGGCATTGATACTGGCACAGCAACTTGGTTTTGCTGAAGCGGATCCCTCATTAGATGTAGACGGGTGGGATGCATTGAACAAGTGGACCTTCTTGCTAACCCATGCCTATGGCATTGTTGAAAAACCGGAAAATATTGTTTTTAACGGAATTCAGAATATTAAGCTGAGCGATGCTGCGGTGGCCCGTGAAAGGAATTATGAAATAAAATTAGTGGCCCAGGCAAAAAAATTAAACAACGGTAAAGTGGCCGCTTTTGTATTGCCCCAGTTTGTAATGCACGATGATCCGCTGGCATTTGTGAAAAATGAGTTTAATGGCGTGGTCATTGAAAGCAGCTTTGCCGACAAACAATTCTTTTATGGCAAAGGCGCCGGAAGCTTTCCTACCGCTTCCGCGGTGCTGAGTGATATTTCTGCGCTCCGGTATGGGTACCGTTATGAATATAAAAAACTATATTATCATACGCCTCCGGTGCTTACCAATGATTTTTTTGTTCGGGTTTACCTGAGTTTTGACGACTGGAAAAATATACCGCGTGAAAAATTTGAGTGGATTGAAGAGTGGCATGCCGGTGAGCGGAAGTATCTTTCCGGCGTGTTACATTTTAACCATCTCAAAACCGCTTCCTGGTGGAAAGAGAATAATGTATCGCTGATACTCGTTCCGGATGCTATTATTGAAGATATCGAAATAAGAAAGCTTAAAAAGAAAAGCTTGGAGCTGGCAGGAATACTGGATTGATGCTTTTATTTTATCTTTAAGGGATTTATAAATTATTCCAGAACCTAACTGCTTGGCCTGCTCCAATATGTGTATTAAGCGTTTTTATTTTTTGAGTATGCTGCTGCTGTTTCACGCCTGCGTACTTGCGCAGGGAGAAGCTTACCAGTTCATGCGGCTTGATTTGCGCCATGGACTTTCGCATAGCCAGGTAAACTGCATACTCAGGGATAGCAGTGGTTTTATGTGGTTTGGCACCATGTCGGGTCTGAACCGCTTTGATGGCTACGATTTCAAGGTATTTAAAAATGACCTGCGTGATTCCGCTTCACTTAGTGATAATTATGTTGAAAGGATATTTGAACTGCCCGATAGAAAACTATGGATAGCTACCCGTAATGGCAATAATGTATATGATCCTGTTACAGATAATTTAAGCAGGAATGATACCCGGTATTTATCGCAATTATCGCTCCCTCCCGGTAATGTATATTCCGTTGTAAAAGACCGCCAGGGTAACTATTGGTTCGTGTATCAAAACAATGCCGGTGTATACCGGTATTCGCCGTCAACAAAAAAAATAATGCCCCTGCAGCATGATCCCGATGATTCCTTAAGTATTGCCACCAATGATGTGGCGGCACTGGCGCAGGATGCGCATAACAATATCTGGATCGTTCACCGCAATGGTATTATTGAAAAGCTTGATGCAGCTACCTATCGCGTAGTTCAGCGAACCAGCCAGATGAAGCACAGTACAAAAGGCAGCATCCAGAATTACACTTTATTTATAGATAGCGATAATGAGCTTTGGATGAGTGTTTTGTTAGCCGGCAATCCCGGAGGTGTATTTTATTACCAGCCTGCCGGCGACCGGTTATCGCACTTTTCAAAAGAAAAGGGTGATATGCGGCTTAATACGAATATTGTTACAGGTATAACACAGGATCAGGAAGGGATAATATGGATTGGTACGGATCATGGCGGCGTAAACCTGGTAAATAAAAAAAGCAAAACCGTTCGCTATTTGCTCAACGATGCAGAAGATCATACCACCATCAGCCAAAACAGTATTTATTCGGTATATAAGGATAGCAGCAATATTATATGGCTGGGTACATACAAGCAGGGCATTTGTTATTACAATAACCGCATGGCCATGTTTAGCCTGTTCAGGCATAAAGTTTCTGATGTTAACAGCCTGCCTTACGAAGATGTGAACAGGTTCGCGGAAGACGCAAAAGGAAATTTATGGATAGGTACAAATGGCGGCGGATTAGTGTATTATGACCGCCTGCGGAATAAATTTTCGGTTTTTCGTCATGATCCTTCCGATCCGAACAGTTTGAGTAATGATGTGATCGTTAGCCTGTTGGTGGATCATGAGCAAAAGCTATGGATAGGTACTTATTTTGGAGGGCTGAATTGTTATGATGGTAAAAAATTCAGGCATTTCCGCCATAACCCGGCCGATACGAACAGCATTTCAGACAACAGCATCTGGGAAATATTTGAAGACAGTGATCATAATTTATGGATAGGAACACTCAGCGGCGGGCTTAACCGCTACAACCGGGAGAAGCAGGTCTTCCACCATTACAGGGTAGAAGACGGGCGCTCATTGCATTCCAATTATATCTCCGCCATTATTGAAGATAAAGCGCATAATATATGGATCGGCACATCCAATGGTATTGATGTATTTGACAAAAAAAATAAGCTGTTTCGTTATTTGGGGCATGATGACGGCGACAGCAGTTCATTAAGCAATAATAATGTAATTACCCTGCTGCTCGACAGCCGCCAGATGTTATGGGTAGGCACACGTGAAGGGTTGAACCTGTTAGATAAAGAAAATAATACGTTTACCGTTTTTCGCAAGGAAGATGGGTTGGCCGACAATACGATTCTTACCCTGCTGGAAGATAATAAGGGTAACCTTTGGGTGGGTACGCCTAACGGGTTAAGCAATGTAGTGGTAAAAAATGTAGCCGGCAGGGTAACCATACAGGTTGAAAATTATGATGAATCCAATGGTTTGCAGGGAAGGGAATTTAATGATAAAGCCGCATTTAAAACCCGCGCAGGCGAGCTGATCTTTGGCGGACCTTATGGGTTTAACCTTTTCAACCCTGATAAATTTCTTGTGCAGAAAACCATCCCCCGGATAGCATTAACCGAATTTCTGCTGTTCAACAGGGCGGTAAGCGTAGGAGAAGAGATCAGGGGGCATGTAGTATTAAACAAGTCCTTCACCGAAACGGAAGCAATTACATTGCGATACGACCAGAATGTGTTTTCCATAGGATTCACTGCGCCGGGCTCCATTCAATCGCTGAAGGATAAATTTATGTATACGCTGGAAGGTTTTAACGAGGGATGGCTTACTACCGACGGGAGGCAGCGAACCATTACCTATACCAATCTTGATCCGGGCGAATATACATTCAGGGTGAAAGCGGATGGCGAATTTGAGGAAACGAATAACGAAGGCATTGCATTGCGCATCACCATCCTGCCCCCGTTTTGGAAAACCTGGCCTGCTTTTCTCCTGTATATTGTTTTTGCGGCAGGCATCCTGTTGCTGGCGCGGAGGCTCACTATTCAGCGTGCAAAAATGCGCTTCCAGTTTGATCATCAGAAAAAAGAAGCGCAGCGCATACATGAGCTGGATATGCTGAAGCTTAAATTTTTCACCAACGTGAGCCATGAATTCAGAACGCCTCTGTCGCTCATTATTACCCCCGTGGAGAAAATGATGAAGCAAGCGGAAGATGAAGGGCAAAAAAAACATTTTCAGCTCATATACCGTAATGCCAAACGGCTGCTGGCATTAGTTAACCAGTTGCTCGATTTCAGGAAGCTGGAGATGCATGAATTGCGCCTGTATCCTTCTTTGGGTGATATCGTGGGTTTTGTAAAAGAGCTTACTTTTTCCTTTAACGACCTTGCGGAAAAAAAGAATATCAGTTTTACTTTTTGTTCTTCTGCAGAATCGCTGGAGATGTTGTTTGACCCGGATAAGATAGAGCGTATTATGTTCAATCTGTTGTCGAACGCGTTTAAGTTTACTCCCGAGAAAGGAAGCATAAGCGTGGATATAACGGTTAAGGAAGCTGCGGATGCGGGGAGTTGTATTGAAATTACGGTTAAAGACAGTGGCATAGGTATTCCGGAGGAAGAGCAGGATAAGATTTTTGAACGTTTTTTTCAGCATGAAGCACCTGGTAATATACTGAATCAGGGCAGTGGTATCGGGTTGGCCATTTCACGTGAGTTCGCCCGTTTGCACGGAGGCAGCATCCATGTTAAGAGTAAAGCGGGAGAAGGAACGGGGTTTACCGTTAGCCTTCCTGTCAAGCTCCGGTTTGCTGATGCTGCCGGCGATAGCACAACCGAAACAGCTATTGTAATGCATACGGCACATGATACCCTCGCGGAGGAAATACCGCATAAGTCGTCACGGAAAAAAGAGAGTGTGCTGGTAGTGGATGATAACGATGATATTCGTTTTTACATCAAAGACAATTTACGTTCCAACTATACCGTATATGAAGCGATGGACGGGAATGAAGGATGGAAAAAAGCGCAGGAATTTCAACCGGATATGGTGATCAGCGATATTATGATGCCGGGTATGAGCGGACTGGAGCTATGCCATAAAATAAAGAACGATGCTCGCACTTCGCATATCCCTGTAATATTGCTAACTGCGCGCAGTGCTGAAGAGCAAAAGCTGGAAGGTTTTGAAACAGGCGCAAATGATTATATCACCAAACCGTTCAGCTTTGAGATGCTGCAATCGAGGATTAAAAGCTTGCTGGCACACCAGGAAACCCTGCGGCGGCTATTTCAAAAACAAATAGAAATAGAGCCCAAAGCCATCAGTGTAACGCCGGTAGATGAAAATTTCATCAGGCAGGCTGTGGAAGAGGTGGAAAAGAATATAGCGGAGTCTGATTTTTCTGTTGAAGATTTGAGCAAGGCAATGTTCATGAGCCGGGTGGCTTTGTATAAAAAATTACTTTCGCTTACGGGCAAAGCGCCTTTAGATTTTATTCGCGCCATCCGTATGAAAAGAGCGGCGCAACTGTTGGGAAAAACACAGATGACGGTTGCCGAAGTAGCTTATGAAGTAGGCTTCAGCAATCCTAAATATTTTACCAGGTTCTTCAAGAAGGAATTTAATATGCTGCCTTCTGAGTATATTACTGCCAACCGGGAACGGGCGGCAAAGAGATAAAATAGCGAAGGTTCAAATCGTTGGGTAATGATGGGCGGGATCAATATTACGCAAACTTCTGTTTCCTCAACTTTTTTTAGTTTTCGGTTCAATTGTAATTGTTCTTAATCTGCGGTTAAATAGTTCCTTTTAGTGTTATACATCAGCAAATACCCTCTCTTGTTCGCATCACTTAAAAAAGAACGGCTCAGCAGGGTCTCCATAAAGGGCTGATTTTCTAAAAATGGATTCAACAATTTTTCAACTCGGCCTTCCGTTACGCCTATTCTTTTGGCAAATTCTGTAAAGTCGCTTTTAGAAGGATGTCCGTTTTTTTTGTATTGCTCACTTTTAAAACCATCTTCAAATAGTCCTTTAGCAAGCGCAAAATCTGTATCGTCCACATGCAGCTTTGTATTTACCAAATCATAAGCAGGACTTAATAAATAATCTCCTTTAGTTGATTCAAGCAGCGAAAAGTTTTTTAAGTGAGCATCTCCATTTGAAAACAGGAAATTGAAAACCACTAATGAAAAATATTTCTCTATTTCCACCCGCCATGCCGGAACATATTTTTGTATCAGCATCCCAACTTCCTCATAGCTGTAGTCATATTTAAAATTGGCACCTGCATTGTTTTTGGTTTTACCTGAAAGCGTTGCAAAATCTTCTTCGCCCCATTTGCCACCATCTTCTTTCACATCAAACCGTTTAGTTATGTAGGCAGGCGAACCATTCTTGAAAAATATCATGGCATTTTCGGCCGTGTTGAGCCCGTAAACCTGTTTTGCTATTTGCATAGTCAGGTGTTCGTTTGCAGGAACCTGGTCAACTTTCTTCAAATCTCTTGGTATGGGTTTTAGTATGTAAGTTCCTTGTTCTCCTTCCTTTGTTAAACGCAACAGATTTTTTTCGAGAAGAAAACTTAATTTTTCCTGCACACCCGATATGGATATGCGTTTGCGATTTTCCATAAACTGTTCAGCAACTTCTTCGCTTTGCTGCGGCTGTTCATAAGGCAAAATATGATTTACCTTTTTGCCACTGAACAAATTCCGCAAACAACCTGGACTGTAAGTGGTAAAACCTTCAGCTAAAGTTCCGGGGCAATATTTCAATTCATCTAAGTTCATTTCGCTGCTATTGGTTTTACGGTTACTGCTCCTATGGTATCATGCTGTGCTGTTGCCATCAGTAACCCAAAATTGTCTTCTTCATCAATCCTCAATTGTGTGCTTTGCAGTTTCCTGTTTACGCCTTCACTTAGCATGTTAAAGAAAAACGGGAATAAAAATTCGCTGCTGTATTCTTTTTGAGTTTTTGGAAGCGTTAAACTGACAGCCGGTTTATTGGCGTCATTAAAATAAGTGTCGTCATACCTGAACACAAAATGCTGACGGTTTTCTTCTGTCAGCGTTCCGGCTAATGCTCCATTGCGATATATTTCCATTCCTCTCATTTGCTTAATGCTTCCCTGCCTTGCTGGCCGGCAGGTTTTTCACTTCAAGGGTTAGTTCCATTCCCAAAATTTCCACCAGTTTATTCAACACTTCCAATGAGGGATTGCCTTGTCCCCGTTCCAACTTATATAAAGTATTGGTACTCACTTTTGCCAGTTCAGCTAAATGTGGTTGAGTAATATTCAACTCTTTTCTTCTGTTTTTTATGGTTTCACCAAGTTCCTTGGCTAACATTATAGTGTGATTTTAGAGGCAAAAGTAGGTTTTGTCTCTCAATTATGCAATTGAAATCACAATAAAATGTGATTTTACTATGTTTATAAAAGCCAGTTCAGGTAAATCCATGCTCCGGTAAGTTTCAAAATAAGTTTTCGCAGCATATAGTGTTGTATCAACCCTCGTTTCCCCGGTGAACTGTCCCGCAGATTCCGCAGATGATCGCAGAGAACACTACCGCTCAGCGAGTATCAATGTCATCGGCGGGAAATTATAATACGATACTTTACTGTTGACATGACACTAGTCATTTTGATGATCGGTGTATACAAATTACTTTACATACTTCGCAAAAAAATCCAGTGTGCGCTGCCAGGCTAATTTTGCCGCGGCTTCATTATAGCGCGTAGGGGCCGTGTTATTATGAAAAGCATGGTTCACGCCTTCATACATATATTTCTCGTAGGTAATGCCGGATTTTTTCAACGCTTCCTCGTAAGCGGGTATGCCCGCGTTAATGCGTTCGTCGAGCGCTGCATAATGCAGTTGCACCGCCGCCTTTATTTTGGGAACATCAGCCGCATTGGGTTGGCCGCCATAAAAAGCAACTGCCGCCTGTAGCGAAGGCACATTTACCGCTAATTTATTGGCCATGCTTCCGCCCCAGCAAAAACCTACGCAGCCCGTGTGCCCGTTATAATCTTTACGGCCGGGTAAATAGTCAAATACTTTAATGAAATCAGACAGGCTGTCTTCCGCGTTTAACTGCTGAAACAATGTACGGGCATCATCTTCACTGGCAGGCGTGCCACCCAATGGCGATAAGGCATTAGGTGCAATGGCCAAATAGCCTGCGTTGGCCGCACGGCGGGTAACATCCTCAATATGGGCATTTAATCCGCGGTTTTCATGAATAACAATAATAGCCGGGTATTTTGCCTCTTTTTCAGGCCGCGCTACGTAGGCCTGCATATTTCCTTTTGCACCGGGATAGCTGATGCGCTCCGTAAATAAACCGGCTTCCTGCACCGTTGCTGCATGTGCGTAATTCAATTCGAGCATGGGCAGTAAGGCCATAGCTGCTGCGGTTCCGCCTGCTAATTTTGCAAGGCGCCCCAGAAATTCCTGGCGGCTTAGCGGCCTGTGTGTGTACTCGTCGTAGAGATTGATGATTTGCTGATCCATATAAAATTGATTTAGTGATATAAAAATGAAGCGTTAAATCATGATAATATGGTTCAGGGCTGGCGTTACTACTGTTTTTTTGGTGGCAGATCAAATGCGATGGCTTCATGTTCAAAATGCCCCTTGTGAGATGCATCGCAAAAGGGTTTGTTTTTAGAAAGTCCGCAACGGCAAATAGAAATGATTTCCCTGCCGTTTAATCCATATACATTGCCGGCTTTATCCATAATTTCAAAATCGCCTTCTACTTTAAGAGAGCCATTGCTGTTTACCGTAATTTTTGTAGCCATGATATAAGTTAAGATTTAAGTGCTAAAATAACAAATTAAACCTGATGGGAAGATGCTGCTATTTAAAGTGGGGTAATATAGCATAAAACATCACCCGGTGGGAAAAAAATTACTCAATAGCTGGTTTTTTAAAGGAGTTATGTCCCTCTCTTATTGGCATGGTATTCGTTTTTTTTACATAAAGCAAATGTTATGGATAAAAATGAAAAACGCATGCTCATGGATAAAGTGCTTCGTGAGCTGGAAGATACCAGGAACACAGAGACATCCGTAGTTAAAAAGCTGGCACAGTTAGAAAGTGAAAATATCAACCTGGGAGACCGTTTACTGGAAAAAAAATTGCCCGAAATATTTAATCTTGTAGATGATGCATTAAGTGCCACGATTGATTTGCAATCTGTATATACAGCGGCGAGGGATAAGTTTGTAAAGGACAATAAACTGGATGAAATTCATGAAGAGCAGTGAATAATTAGCAGCAAAGCGTTTCAATTACCAAAATCTGAAACGCTTTGCCTGCTGTTTTCATCCCTTTACTAAAGGCATAGAAAGAAGGTCTTTGCTGTTGATCAGCACTTCAAGAAAATAGTTGCCGGGAGACATGGTGCCGGTTCCCTCCAGTTCGTAAGTATTAAGTCCTTCATTGCCGGCGCCTTTTCTTTTAATAACCTCCCTGCCTTTTTCATCGGTAACTTTCATAACAATATAAGCACGGTTTTTCAGTTGCACATTAATGTGCAGATCTTTTAACGCGGTATTAGGCGTTACACTTACCATAGACAGGTCGTCTGACTGGTACAATTGAACCACCATTGTTTTCGAATATTTTACATTGCCTTTGTTGTCTGCTATTTTTAAACGGTAGTAGTTGGTATTGCGCAGGGGATTATTGTCCGACAGGGCAAATTCCGCAATTTGCTTATTATCAGAAAGCGTTGCAATGGCCGAAAAACGTTTGCCGTTGCTGCTGCGTTCCACTATGATGTTATAGCAGCAGTTGCTTTTTATTTTGCAGAAAAGATCTATCTTCTTATTGTTTGCTGCAGACTGTCCGCTGAAAGAAACAATTTCTACAGTTGCGGGAGGGTCTGAGGCCTCAGTAACATTTTGTTTAAGTTTACTGCTATTGGCATCTGCTGCAAAAGGTACAACTGCAAATAGTATGCAACAGCAGGTGATCATTGTAATGTTCCCGGTAATGCGTTTCATTGTCTCTTGTTTTAGTTGATGAATAACAGATACGAACAGGGATGATTTCCTGGTTACCGGTTTTTACGCAAAGGAGATAGAAATTGGCGGATTGGGGTAGAGACTAATGAATGGTATTTCGGGGGGTATAGATATTAACTGTTTGCTTATAATAATAACAGGAAAGTTTTTTTAAAGGCCCCTTGGACAAGGGGCCTTTTTCCGATTAGGAATTTCACAACCTCTATAAACTCTTTTTTAAAATATTTTATAATGCTGGGGAAACTGTTTTGCTGAAGGCATATCCTTCACTGGTATCCACCTGCTTGATTCTGTATATTAATTTTTTTTCCTTTACACCTTTAAGCTCATCCCTGAATACATAATGCTTTACTTCATTGCTGTCGTTTAATGTAAACACGATGGCTATGGTTTTAAAGGTTGTTCCATCGGTACTTCTCTGTATTTCAAATTGCTTATTGTTTTTTTCGGTTAGGGTAGACCAGTTGATTTGTGCCTTATTGTTGATCAGTTTTACGGTCAGGTCTTCAAAATGTACAGGGAAATCAATAGCTGTTTTGTCTTTTCCGGAAATTGGCGCAACAGGGTGGTTAGGTTCCGCAGCCTTTGCATATCCGAACAGGAGTGTTGCAGCCGCTATATAAATCAATACGATCAACTTTTTCATTGCTATAGATTTGTGAAGTGTACAATCTTTTTATCGTCACAGGTGGAACGCGGTTGGTTTTTGAACTGTGATATTGAAAAAGCGGATTATAAGGATACGGTATTATGCTGTATATGGCTGTACAGAGGATAAAGCGGATTACAGTAATAAGGGTGGTTATGATTAAAGCCCGAACATTTATTAATATACTACAATGGCTGTTCGCGGATGAGGAATGTGTGGCTTTATGCAGGAAGCTCCCGGCATTAAGATAGCTGCGTATCTGCTGCCGGTGGATTGTTAAAACAAAATTAGGGGAAGCAATGTAATAAAGCAGGGTTTATTGTGTGTTTTTAGTTGATATACATCAATAAAAAAAGGGCGCCGGCTGCGCTGCATAATGCCAGTTGTTTACGTATATCCATTACTGTGATATATGAAATAAATAAAAAGGATGCCGTTTTAAAGCATCCTTTATGAGATATCAGGTATGAGCTATCGGCTATCAGCGATCAGCCGTGAAGCATACTAACAATGAGCTAATAACTCCTTTCACTTCTCACTTCTCCCAAGCTGTCCAACATTTCCCACTTCCCACTTACTACTTATCACTCATCCGCCCTACACATACTGGGTTACGCCGGGTACAGCTACCGGGTAAAAACCATCCGCATTGGGAACGATGGGGGGTGTTGCAGCCCAGTCGTATACTTTTGGATGAATATCAATACCCGAGTTAATGGCTTTGTCCCAGTCAATAACCTGCCCGCTATAGGTAGCCATACGGCCAAGGATAGAGGTCATGGTACTTTTAGCGCCGTTTTCGGCATCCGAAAATTTAAATTGGCCTTTGGCTATCGCTTCAAACAATTCGTCATGCTCCGATTGGTAAGGGTTGTTTTCCGTTTTGCGGTCAAACTGGTATAATACTTTTCCTTTATGATCAACAATATTTGCCGCTCCTGCAAATATTTTCCCTTTGGTACCTATAAGCAATTCATCAACTTTGCTCATGGTTTTGGGCTGATGCCGGCACTGGCTGTTAAGGATAGAGCCATCGGCATAATGAAATTCTACATAATGGTGATCGAATATTTCGCCATAATCTTTTCCTGTTCTTACTTCTCTTCCGCCCATGCCCTGTGCTTTAACAGGATAGCTGCCTTTGAACCAGTTGATCACGTCTATATTGTGAATATGCTGTTCTGTAATATGGTCGCCGCACAGCCAGTTAAAGTAGTACCAGTTGCGCATCTGGTATTCCATTTCGGTTTGGCCTTCTTTGCGCGGGTGCACCCATACGCCATCGCCATTCCACCATGCCTGCGCAGCAGTAATATCGCCTATGGCATCCTTGCGTTTAAATAATTCGCGGTAAGAATTTTGATAGTGACGCTGTAAGCCTACCACTACGTTCAGCTTTTTCTGTTTGGCAATAGCAGCTGCGGCCAGTACTTTCTGTACGCCTGCAGGATCTGTTGCTACAGGTTTTTCCATGAAGATATGCTTGCCCTGCTTTACGGCTTCTTCAAAATGTATAGGGCGAAAACCTGGAGGGGTAGCCAGTATAACCACATCAGCTAATGCTATGGCTTTTTCATAGGCGTCAAATCCTACAAACCTCCTGTCTGCCGGAACATCTATGCGTTTGGCATCTATTTCCTCGGAAATAGATTTATATGCATTATCCAGCCTGTCCTGGAAAGCATCCGCCATGGCAACAAGCTTCACATTTTGTTTGGTAGATAAAGCCTGGGATGCAGCGCCCGTTCCGCGGCCTCCGCAACCTACCAATGCTATCTTAATGGTATCATCTGCACCTGAAAAATAATTGGCTTTTGAAAGCAAAGGGGCAGCCAGCAAGCCTCCGGCCAGCAGCGAAGAGTTTTTCACAAATGCTCTTCGTGTGGTTTGATTTGTGGAAGAATTATTCTTATTCATACAACGTGTTTTATATGTGAGCGATCATTTATTTAAATATTTATTATAAAATGCTTCAGCTTCTGCTGCTGTTGGCTGCTTCTCAGGACGCAGAATGCGAAACCCTACGAACATGCCATCGGTTAACCACCAGCGGCTTTTGGGTATTTGCGGATCCCTTTTGTTCCAGGAAGCTTCCGAATGCTGGCGGCCGGCACTTCTTAATCCTGCCGCATCATCTAAATAGCTGCCGCCTCTTATGCTCCTGGGATAACGGGTTGCCGGTGGCACAAGCGGGTCGGTGGCATTCTCCCCTAACTTCTCAAAATATTTGTCATCGTACTGGTCCAGCGTCCACTCCGATACGTTGCCCAGCATATCATACAGCCCCAGGGCATTGGGTAATTTTTCCCCAACTTTATGATACTTGTTTTTGCTGTTACCCTTAAACCATGCGTATTTACCCAGCTCTTTTGGATTATCGCCAAAAGGATAAGCCGTTGTGCTTCCCGCACGGCAGGCATACTCCCATTCCGCTTCGGTGGGTAAACGGTAAAAAATACCTGTTTTTTTATACAGCCAGCGGCAAAACATCAGTGCGGCATCCTGGCTCATGCTGTTTACCGGGTAGCCGCCTGTTTTACCCATGCCCCAGCTCAGGTCTATATATTGCGGGGTAGGCCGTGTAACCGCATCTACCTGCGTGCCAACAGGGGTGCCTTCATCGCGGAAAAAAGCATCGAATATGTCGTGCGTTACTTCATAAGCGCCCATCCAGAAGGAAGAAACCGTTACTTTTTTGGCGGGTATTTCATCCGGCTGCTTTAATTTGTCGGCAGCATCGCTTCCCATCATAAATGATCCTCCTTTTACAGGAACCATCTTCACATTAAACTGTGTGCCGGGAACTTTTTGATCGTATGCATTAAAATCCTGCGGGGTACCGTTTTGTGCATGCGTAATAAATGTCAGATTGATCAATACACATGCAAATCCAAGCTTTCTCACTATTTGTAATCTTTTTTATATAAAGGAAAGGTAAGAAAAGAATTAATATCAGCATTCATTTTCTTCGTATGCAGGCAAATTACAGAACCGCAGTGTTATTGCTGTTCTGTCCTGTGCTATCATGAGCACCAAATACAAGGTTAACCGATAAAGCAGCTACCTGTTTTATCACTTCAACTATTGTAGCTTGGATAAGCCATCCAATATTAAAATAATGCAGAAATGCCTGAGCAAAGAATAACTTCCCTTCATGAAAACCGGTTCGGGCTGGTTTTGCTGAATGGGCAGAACACCGGAAATACAGTAGTGTAGCAGGTTGTTATACAAAAACAAGAAAGGGCTATTGGAAATAGTGAATGTATATTGATACAGACCTGTAACAACAAGGCACAGGTCTGGCTAACCACCAAACAATGCTACCAGACCTGCGCCAGTGTGGAATATACAAGAAATGTCGGGTAAATATCTAAAATACAGAAAGTGGAGGAGGAAATTGTTACAGTCACCATTTCACCAAGTGATCTGAAGCTTTCTATTTATGCCTTTGAAATTTATTCTTTAGATCTTCAGGTGCGGAGTGCTCATATATTGTATAGAATTTCGTTTTAGAAACGTTTGTATATTCCAGTATAAACTTTTTTTTCCTTAAATACGGGGCAGGTTTCTGAATTTCTTGATCAATCATCATTCCGCTTCCTTTAAATTTTGTCTTAAATGTGGCTTTGAATGTTAACCGATCGTTTGACTTTATGGGTTCAAGATGATCAATTTTTTTATCTAATTCAAAATTTTGGTCAATATTCGGAAATAGCAATTTGATATTGTATGCATCATATTTACTATTGTTTCTAAAATGCATTGTGTAAGTCCAGGTTAACTCATGCTTAAAGTGTTTTTCAAATGATACAAATGTGTTTTCATCCAGATTAAATGCAGATTGTGATCCTCGATCAAATGAAATGAATATTTTCGGTTGATTCCAAAACTTTTCACATAGCTGCTTAAGAATCAAGGGCAACGTCGTTTTTAAAAAAAAAGAGATATCCATAAAATGATAAAGGTTATGTTAAGGGAAAAAGAGGTCTAACGTAACTGAAGCTGCCTCTGATAGAAGGCAATGTAACATGGTTAAGATTTAAAGAGGGAAAATAATTCCGTTTATTATCTTTCAGGGGGGATAGCCTTCAATATACTTAGAATATTATTTACTTCTTTCCTCGTTTCATTCAGCAATGATTCAAAATTTTGTTTAGCACCTCCGTTATCAGTTAAGCTATCAATTCTATCATTTCTAACTCCTAAAATTTCCTTTATTGAATATTCTACACTTTCTTTTTCTTCGAATGTAAGATTCAGTATTAGCTCGTTTGGCTTACCGATTGCATGAAGTGCAAGTGTTTTTTTGACTTCTTTAATAACTCCTGTAATTGCGGCTTTCTGAAGATCAGTTGTTGGAGAGTTTTGAAGACTGATCTTATCCCTTGCAATTTCGATCCCTTTAAAAATTGTATCTCCCATAAAAGTTTTTTTTTAAATGCATCTCAAAATTACGTACTGACCTTTTAATAGATGATAGGAGATATCTACGGTATGTTGATATCTTATAATTTGTTGAAATACTGTATTTTATCATTCTTTGACGGAAAGGATGGCCCTACGCTATTTGCCCATGTTGGTGTTCCCCCGTCTCGCCGTTGTTGTATATTTTAAGCCCGGTTTCTGATAAACTTTTAGTCTTCTAAGAGCAGATTATTTTATTTCGTCTTTTCAGTGCGGTTTTCCTTTCTTTACCCATGTATTCCGATATTCTACAAAGAAGTCTTTGCATACCTCTTTAGAGGAAAAATGCTGATTATCTTCTCTAACATAACCGTACCAATCCGAAAAACCGGAATCCGGTGCTACTGACGTTAGTTGATAAACTGTTTCATTACCTTTATTGTCTTGGGCTGCAGAAAATACATAGTTAAAGCCTGTTAACTTTTTCAATTCGGCTAATAAAGCCTTCCTTTAAAGTCAATTGTATTATTCATCCCTTAAAATTTTAGGTCAAAATTGCTCAAGTGGTTTTAAACGGAATGCCTTTATATTTCCACATTGTGGAAGTTTAGACATGGTTATGCTACCGTGAAAACCCGGATATTCAAGAAAATAGAATGTAAATTATTTTTCCCTACGTTGGTGTTCCCGGCAGCCGCGTCGTTGTTGAGTGTTTGCACCAACCCGTCCGACCAGGTCATCCGGGCGGGCAACCGAAGCATGGCAAAAGCTGCATAGCATCGTTGTAGTACAAGAGTGCGACGCAACAGATGCTTAATAGCACTACCAAAGCTAAGTACATCCACTTCATAACCCTATACCCTACGCCTTACACCAAACCTGATGGCTCATAGCTGAAAGCTGCTATATACCACTGTCCGGAACCCCTCAAAGACAGGTATCAGAAAAATGTTTTAATTATTGATGTGGTTTGTTCTATTTTTAACCCTTAAACTAACGATCACTATGCAACGCAGAAATTTTTTACAAAAAGGAATGCTGGCCGGCGCTTCTACTTTAATAGGAACGGCGGGATTTGCCACAGGAAATAAAAATGAGAAAGATGGCGGACCGCTGGCAGAAAAAACGTTTAACCTGAATTACGGACCGCATGACGGTATGTTTAAAAATAGCGGGGGCAATGATTTTATTGACCAGATCAAATATATGTACGACCAGGGCTTCCGTTCCATTGAAGATAATGGAATGACGGGACGGAGTGTTGAGCAGCAAACTAAAATAGGTGAAACGCTTACTAAGTTAGGAATGGCAATGGGCGTTTTTGTGGTGCCTAAAGGGGGTAACGGACAAAATACACTGGCTGCAGGCAAGCAGGAATATATAGATATTTTTTTAAAAGGCTGCCGCCAGTCGGTTGAGGTGGCCAAACGGGTTAACGCGAAATGGGTAACCGTAGTGCCCGGCGATTTTGAGCGGTATTTACCCATTGGTATCCAAACCGGTAATGTAATTGACGCGTTAAAAAGAGGCGCCGAAATTCTGGAGCCACACGGTATTATCATGGTGCTGGAACCGTTGAGCGATACACCCAATCTTTTTCTGCGCACATCAACGCAAACCTATGAGATTTGCAGGGGCGTAAACAGTCCTTCCTGTAAAATATTGTATGATATTTACCACATGCAGAAAAATGAAGGCAATCTTATTAAGCATATTGAATTAACCTGGAACGAGATCGCTTATTTCCAAATTGGCGACAATCCCGGCAGAAATGAGCCTACCACCGGGGAGATCAATTATAAGAATGTATTTAAATACATTTATGAAAAAGGATACCGTGGTGTTATGGGCATGGAGCACGGCAATTCCAAACCCGGCAAAGAAGGAGAACTGGCGCTGATAAAAGCATACAGGGAAAGCGATAATTTCCTGTAAGCAATGATAGCATTGAAAACCACGATAAGCGGAGGCTTATTTTTCCGCGTCTCCTGTCTCTTCTATATTTTCATCTTCCACGTTGGTCAACACCACATCCGACATCCGTTTCATAGGATTGGAACGGTTTTGGGCATATTCGTACTGCTGTTGTAAAATGTCAACAGCAGTATATATGGATTGCCGGAAGGAGGTTTCATCGGCTTTGTCTTTCCCGGCAATGTCAAAGGCAGTGCCATGGTCGGGAGAAGTTCTTACGCCCGGCAAACCCGCAGTATAATTAACACCTTCGCCTTTGGCCAGCGATTTGAAAGGGATCAGCCCCTGGTCGTGGTACATGGCTAATACCGCATCAAATTTTTCATAGCTGCCCCTCGCAAAAAAAGCGTCTGCGCTATAGGGGCCAAAAGCAAGTATATTATTGTGTTTGGCTTCCTTGATGGCCGGTTTTATGTGTTCTTCTTCCTCTTTACCAACAAGTCCTTCATCGCCTGCATGCGGGTTAAGTCCGAGTACGGCTATTTTAGGTTTATCTATTCCAAAATCTTTCTGCAGGCTTTCTTTTAAGATGAACAGTTTTTTAAGGATGGCCTGCCGTATGATGTGCTGGGCGATATCCTTTACGGGCACATGTTCCGTTACCAGCCCTACCCGCATATTATCGGCGCACATCAGCATCACTACATCATCTACAGCAAAAAACTGTTTTAAGAAAGGTGTATGCCCGCTGAAATTGAATTCGGGCGACTGTACATTTTTTTTATGGATAGGCGCTGTAACCAGTGCCTGTATATGTTTGGCTTTTAAGGCTTGTACCGCTGCCTGGAGCGATTTAACGGCATATCTTCCGCCAGCGTCTGTTAATTGGCCGGGCGTAATATTCACCTCTTCTTCCCAGCAGTTATATAAATTGATTTGCCGGGGGTAGGGTCTTGCCGGGTCCTTCAGGTTTTGAAAGCTGAAGCTGGCCTCTGGCAGTGTTTTCCTGTAAAAGTTAATGAGCTTGTTGGAAGCAAAAATTACGGGGGTGCAAACATCCAGTATCCTGGTGTCGGAAAAGGTTTTAATAATCAATTCTATTCCAATACCATTAATATCGCCGCAGGAAATACCAATAGCCGGTTTGCTGTTCTGAGTTGACATACTACGCTGGGTTAATGCGCGAATTTACGGTATTGTAACTGGTTTTCGTATTTTTAGGCCTTTCAATGTATACATTAAAGAAATCATTAGGCCAGCATTTCCTGCGCGATGAAAATATGGTGCTCAGGATCATAGCTGCATTGCAGGAACGGCCCTTCCGGCAATTGCTGGAAGTGGGCCCGGGTGGCGGGGCGCTTACAAAGCACCTTATTCAATTGCCCGGCATTGACTTTAAAGCCATAGAGCTGGATGAAGAAAAGATCCGCTTTCTTGAAAATACCTGGCCCGCGTTAAAGGGGAAACTCATTCATCAGGATATACTGGATGCGAACCAGCCTTTTGAAGGGAAATTTACTGTGGTGGGTAATTTCCCTTATAACATATCTTCGCAGATCCTTTTTAAAATATTAGACTGGAAAGCGGATGTGGAGGGTATGCTGGGCATGTTTCAGAAAGAAGTGGCGCAGCGCATCGCCTCAAAACCGGGTAATAAGGTATATGGTATACTGAGCGTGCTGGTACAGGCTTTTTTTGAGGTAGAATATTTGTTTGAGGTGCATGAACAATGTTTTACACCACCGCCAAAAGTAAAGAGCGCTGTTATCCGGTTAACGCCAAAAACCGAACCGCTCCATATCCATAATGAAAAGCAATTCTTTTTGCTGGTAAAAACGGCGTTCAATCAAAGACGCAAAACCCTGCGCAATGCCGTTAGGAATTTGTTTGATGAGGAAACACTGAAAAAACCGGTTTTTGATAAAAGAGCAGAGCAGTTGAGTGTGACTGATTTTGTGGAGTTGGGATTTATGATGAAATGAGTGGTAAGTAGTAAGTGGAAAGTGGTAAGTGGGCAGTTGTCAGGTGTAAGGGGATTCCCTGCGACTTGCAACCTGTAACCTGCAACCTTCTCTTCTCACTATTCACCACTCCCTAATTTAAATATATGAGAAAAGTAATCGTTACCGCCAAAGTGCATCCGTATCTCTTAGACACCTTGCAACAAAAGCACTATACTGTTGTGTATGCGCCGCAGATCACCTATGAAGAGCTGAGTGGTGGGATAAAAGACATTGAAGGCTTAATTGTTACCACCCGGCTCAAAATTGACCGTGCCATATTAGATAAGGCGCCGCATTTAAAATGGATCGGCCGTTTGGGCAGTGGCATGGAGCTGATAGATGTGGCCTATGCTGAAAGCAGAGGCATACAATGCGAAAGCAGTCCCGAAGGGAACCGCAATGCGGTGGGCGAGCATGTTTTGGGCGTACTGCTGGGTTTGATGAATAAAATTTGCAGCAGCAGGCAGGAAGTAGCGGATGGCAAATGGATAAGAGATGCCAACAGGGGAACGGAACTTACCGGCAAAACAGTGGGCATTATAGGTTTTGGCAATGCGGGGGGCGCCTTTGCCAGGCTGTTATCTTCCTTTGATGTGGAAATACTGGCTTACGATAAATATAAATTTGGTTTTGCCGCAGGTAAAATACATGAAGCCGGCCCGGAACAAATAGCGCGTTACGCAGATGTAATAAGCATGCATGTGCCTTTAACAGATGAAACCTTTCATATGGCAGATGACGCCTTCTTTTCATCTCTTCAGAAAACCCCCTGGTTCCTGAATGCCTGCCGCGGAAAGGTGCACGACACCAGGGCTGTTATTAATGCCCTGAAAACCGGTAAAATTGCAGGGGCAGGATTGGATGTGCTGGAAAATGAAAAGTTAGACACTTATAGCCCTGAAGAAAAAGAACAAATGACCTGGCTGCTGGCGCAGCCCAATGTAACTTTAACCCCCCATATTGCAGGCTACAGCCACGAAGCTTTTTTTAAAATGTCGAAAGTGATATTGGAAAAGCTGAAAGTGTAAAGCTGAATATTTGCAGGCTACAGCTTTGTTTGGCATGATTTTTTTGCTATTTTTGCCATATACATAATGGCAACGCTTCAGACAACCGTTTGGAGCGTTGTTATTTTTTTTATTTTAACAATCTAAAACGGAGTCAGCCATGAGTGAAGTAATGTACGTTACCGCCGAAACACTGGAACAACTGAAAAGCGAGCTGCAGAAGATGAGAAGTGTGGAGAGGCCTGCTGCTTCAAGAGCTATTGCGGAAGCCCGTGAAAAAGGTGATTTGAAGGAAAATGCCGAATATGATGCCGCCAAAGAGGCGCAGGGAATGCTGGAAGCCAGGATCGCCAAGCTGGAAGGCGAAATTGCCAATGCACGTATTATTGAGATAGACAGCATTGATACCAGTAAAGTGAGCATACTCACCAAAGTAACTTTAACCAATCTCAATACAAAGAAAACCGTAACCTACCAGGTGGTTTCCGAAAAGGAAGCCGATCTTAAAGTGGGAAAAATTTCAGTAACCTCTCCCATAGGCCGGGGCATTTTGGGGAAGCAGGTGGGTGAAGTGGCAGAGGTAAAAGCACCCGCAGGCTTATTGAAATTCAAAATAGAAGAGATTGCTATTTAATAGAATACATTCATGAAAAAGGTATACAAAGAAGCGGGTAACACCGCTTTTTTTGTGGGGTAAAGCTTGCCTTTTGTATTATGCCTGGATTTTGGTACGGGTGGAATTCGTCTCCGCAATGAAACGACACACCAGGCAGTTTAACATCTTACCTATTTTCAATAAGGTAGCCGTTTGGATATTTTATATATCATGTTGCGGCTTTATTCTATGCAAATAGAGTTCAACCTTAAAAAATTCTTGCATATAGTGGTAGAAAATATATAATTTGTGTCACTCATATACCGAACTGCTGCTGAAAAAGATTGTAACCATATTCATGCTTGCTGTATACCTGTTTAATTTGACAGGTTATTCCCTCCTTTTCCGGTTGCTCATCAATCACAGCAACAAGCAAGCCGCTACTGTAATCAATAAAGGGATTTATTCGGATGATGAGCTGTTACATATAAAAATACCGGTACTGCTACCCTATAGCACCAGTTGGAGCGATTATGAGCGGTACGATGGAGAAGTGGAGTATAAGGGCATCTATTACAAATACGTAAAACGTAAAATATATAACGATACCCTTCACCTGCTTTGTTTACCCGATTTTAAGCGTACCCGTTTGCAAAGCGCTGAAAGTAATTATGCCCGGCAGGTAAATAATGTGGGCGCTTCTTCCAATGAAAGAACAACGAGCCTGGCCAAAAAGAATACACCGGCATCCGAGTATGAGCAACCTAAATTCTCTTACGCATTGTCACCCATAATTTTATCCTTGCCTTCATTCCCTGTTTTCTTCTCTGTTTTTTTATCAGATGCAGACAGGGACTCTTTGATCCAGCCTCCCGATAACATAGTATAATAATTTATTTCTTATGCTGCTTTTGTTTCGTAAACACTAACGGCTGCAGTTCTGTTCATTATGCCTGATGTGGAAACTGTGCGATGTGGAATACTTGTATTCAATCAATTCCGAATATTATCATGCCTTATATAACATTGGAACCTCACCTGCCGGGTATTACCGGCCTGCTGGAATATCGTAAAGATTCAGCGCAGCCTATCCGGGAACTAACACAGTTCCTGCTCCGCGGACCTTCCTCTTTATCGGAAGGAGAAAGAGAGCTCATTGCTTCCATAGTAAGCTCCGGTAATGAATGCCGGTTTTGCACTACAGCGCATACCGCTGCCGCCAATTTGCTTTTGGGTGAAAATGAAACTTCGGCCCGGGTGCTTGAAGATATTGCTACAGCGCCTGTAAGTAATAAAATGAAAGCCTTATTAACGATTGCGGCCCAGGTGCGGGAAAGCGGTAAGCAGGTAACCGGGGATGCCATTGCCGCGGCAAAACTGGCGGGAGCTACAGACATTGAAATTCATGATACCGTACTTATTGCCGCATTGTTTTGCCTGTATAACCGCTATGTTGACGGACTCAACACTTTTACGCCGGCTGATCCGCAGTACTATGTCAACCTTGCCGACCGTATTGTACATCATGGTTATACCCGTCTTCCGGAAGGGTACGATCATTTAAAAAAAACCATTCCTTCATAAATGTTACAACCAACTGCAATGAAAAATTTTCTTATTATAGTTCTGTTATTCGTTTCTACCGGTCTATTTGCCCAACAGGTAAAAATTACAGGCACGGTAACTGCTTCAAATTCGGGTGAGCCTGTTGAAGGAGCCAGCATCAGCGTTAAAGATAAGATCAGCGGCTCCGTTACGGATTCAAAAGGAACTTTCACACTTTCGCTATCTAAAATCAAATTGCCTTTTACCATTATCATTTCCGCAGCCGGTTATGTTGATGAAATAGTTGAAATAACCGGAGACCAGCAAAATATAAATGTGAAGCTGCAACAAAGGGAAGGCTGGCTGAATGAAGTTGTTTTTGCTGCATCCCGGGTGCAGGAAAGCATTCTTCGTTCGCCCGTAAGCATTGAAAAAATGAACCAGAAGGCGATCAGGGAAAATCCTTCCTTCTCCTTTTACGACGGGGTACAAAATCTCAAGTCGGTTGAGGCTGTTACCAGCAGCGTTACCTATAAGCAAATCAATACCCGCGGCTTTAATAATACAGGCAACCAGCGCTTCCTGCAGCTGATTGATGGCGTAGATAACCAAACACCCGGTTTGAACTTCCCTGTGGGTAACCAGTTTGGCGTTTCTGATCTTGATGTTGAAAGCGTTGAAATTATTCCGGGCGCTGCTTCCGCTTTGTATGGCCCTATTGCTTTTAACGGCGTGCTGATGATGCATACCAAAGATCCCTTTCAATACCAGGGCTTGTCGCTGCAGGCCAAAACCGGTATCAATCATATAGGCGAAGATGATGTTAAACCACACGGCTTATACGATTTTGCTTTGCGTTATGCAAAAGCGTTCAACAACCGTTTCGCATTTAAAATAAATGCCGCTTACCTGGGCGGGCTCGACTGGTATGCGAACAATTATGATGATGTAGATCCGCAAACGCCAGAAAATTTACGCGGACCCAATAATCCTGCAAGGGATGCCGTGAATATATACGGCGATGAAGTAGTGCGTACCATTGAAGGTATCGGTCGTATATCAAGAACCGGTTATGAAGAAAAATACCTGATGAACTACAACGTGTACAGCCTTAAATTAAACGGATCGGTGCATTACCGCATTAATAATAATATGGAACTTTCTTACCAGTATGATTATGGCAAAGGAACCGCCAGTTATACGGGCAGCAGCCGTTTCGATCTGAATAATTTTGTGCTGCAAAGGCACCGCGCCGAGTTGAAGGGCAGCAATTATTTTTTGCGTAGCTATGCCGTTATTGAAAACTCGCACGATTCCTATAATACCCGTTCGCTCGCACAGTTCATTAACCGTACCTGGGTAAAAGACCTTGCAGGCAATACCGTAGCGCCCAACCTGGCTGATGATACATGGTTTGAAAGATACACGGCGGCATATAATGGTGATATTGGAAGTGTAGCCGCGGCTAATCACACTGCCGCGAGGGCTTTTGCCGATGAAGGAAAGCTGGCGCCGGGGAGCGGGGCTTTTGAAGCGGCTAAAGACAATCTGATCCATAACTATGGATTAAGCGGTGCTGGTGTTTTCAGCAACAGCAAGTATTACCATACCGAAGGACAGTATGATTTCAGCGATAATATCAAAATATTTGAACTGCTGGCCGGCGGCAACTTCCGCTATTACCACATGTTCACCAACGGTTCTTTGTTTGATGACAAAGACCAGGATATTACCATTAAAGAATATGGCGCCTTTGTGCAGGTGGCTAAAAAATTATTCGATGACAGGCTGAAAATAACCGGTTCGGTACGCTACGATAAAAATGAAAATTTTAAAGGCAGCTTTACGCCCCGCATATCGGGTGTGTACACGGTTGCAAAGAATCATAATTTCCGCGCTTCTTATCAAACCGGCTTCAGAAATCCTACGCCTGTTGACTTATATATTCACCTTAACGTGGGCCCTATCACTATTCTTGGCGGAGCGCCCGATAACAGTAAGGGCATGAATGTGTATGAAAATTCCTTCACCGCTTCTTCGGTGGGCGCCTTTGGCGCTGCTTTCGGGCAGGCAATGGGCAATGGTACCCCTTTCCCGCAGGCGATAGCTGAAAACAAAGGGTTACTGGAGAAATCGGATGTATCCTATATTAAACCCGAAAAGCAGAAAGCATTTGAAATAGGATATAAGGGGCTTATTAATAATAAGCTGATGATAGACCTTAATTATTATTACAGCACTTATACCGACTTTATTATTAATACAGTGGTCATCCGCCCGGAACATACCATATTGGCAGGCGATGGTACAGTCAGCAATGAAGCTGCCATGGATATACCCAACGGCGATATCCAGGTTTTTCAATTGTATACCAATGCATCAGATAAAGTATCATCGCAGGGTATTTCGGCAGGGCTTACCTGGATGATGAACCGGGGATATACAGCAGGGGCCAATATTACCTGGGCCGATTTTAACCTGAAAGATGCCAATCCCAATAATATCCCTGCTTTCAATACGCCCGAATATACTACCAATGTAACTTTTGGAAACAGCAATGTGTACAGGAACTTTGGCTTTAACCTGGCATGGCACTGGCAGGATGCGTTTGACTGGTACGGGACCTTCAATGGCAACCGCCCCGGCCGCATCAATGCCTATTCGCAGCTTGATCTGCAGGTCAACAAAAAAATACCTTCCGCCAATGCTATAGTAAAGCTGGGGGGCAGTAATATTTTAAACCACAGGGTATACCAGGCTTTTGGATCTCCCAGTGTTGGAGCGCTGTATTACGTATCGGTTGTATTTGACGGATTATTGAATAAATAAATAACAGGTAATGAAGAACGGCATAGCCAATAACGAAGCGCAAAAAATAACTGCGTATCTCTGGGTATTGTTTGGAGTGTGTTTTATCAGCAGCGCCTTTGGGGGTACGGTATCTACCTTAATGTCGGTTTACCTCCCTGTTGTAATTAAGGATGTACAACTGTCATCAGACACCGGCGAACATGCCCGCATCAGCGCTTACATCAATGCGGTATTCATTTTTGGATGGGCCATTGGCGGCTTTGCATGGGGGGTGATCAGCGACCGGATAGGCAGAAAAAAAGCATTGCTGCTTGCTATAGGATGTTATGCGGTGTTTACTATTTTAACCGGCATGCTGCCCAACTGGTGGAGCATTGTATTGTGCAGGGTGTTGAGCGGGTTTGGCGTAGGAGGCGTGCTGGTAATTGGATTTACTTTCATAAGCGAAGTATGGCCCTCAAAAAGTAAAGCCGTTTTCATGGGTATTTTGTCTATTGCTTTTCCTGTGGGCATTTTTTCTGCCGGTTTAATTAATTATATGGTATCATCGTGGCAACAGGCTTTTTTATCAGGGTTTGTACCATTGATCCTCGCTATCGCAGGGATATGGATCATAAAAGAATCAGCAAACTGGAAAACAAGCAAGCAGCAGATCCTGCAAAACAATAACCCCGCTGAAAGCCTTTTTTCACCGGCATTCCGGAAAGATCTGCTGATCGGATCCGTCACTTTTGGTTCTATGTTAATTGGCTTGTGGGCAATTTTTTCGTGGCTGCCTACCTGGGTACAAAGCTTAATTACAGATTCCAATGGGCAGAAGGAAAGAGGTTTAACCATGATGCTGCTGGGCATGGGCGGCTTAACAGGCGGTTTTTTCTCGGGTTGGTTCCTGAATGCTGTGGGTACACGAAAAGCGATGCTCATGTGCTTTGCGGTGTGTTCGGTGCTGTCTTTTGTACTGTTTAAAACCAATACGGTCTTTACACCCTTAGTGTATATAGAAACGGGCATTCTCGCTTTTTTCTTTGGCATAAGCCAGGGTGTGCTGTCTTATTATATACCGCAGCTTTTTCCTACGGGCATCAGGGCAACAGCAACGGGTTTTTGTTTTAATATAGGCCGGTTGTTTACCGGCACGGCTGTTTTGTTCGTAGGCATACTGGTAACGGTGCTGGGCGGTTATGGCAATGCCATATACCTGTTTTCACTGGTGTTTATAGTAGGATTGCTTGTGGTATTACTGATCAGAAAGATGGAGCATAAACTTGTTTAAATCAGCTTAAAAATTATTAACCAATGGCACACATCAACGTTCCGGAAGGCGTACCCGGTATAAGAAGCCTGGTAATGTTCCGGCCCGAAACCGGAAAACACTTATACCAACTGGCACAGGTGCTGCTGCGGGAAGATTCCCCGCTAACCCCGGCCGACAGGGAACTGATAGCGGCTTACGTATCGCACAGGAACAATTGCATGTTTTGCAGGAACAGTCATGCTGCCGCTGCAAGATGTTTGTATGAAGAGAAAGCAGCAGCTGTTGATGAAGTCTTTTTAGATATGCAAAATGCCCCTGTAGGTGAAAAATTAAAGGCTTTACTCAACATAGCAGGTAAGGTGCAGATCAGTGGCAAAGCGGTTACTGCCGAAGACATTGAAGCGGCAAGACAATTGGGCGCCGGCGACAGGGAGATACACGACACGGTTTTAATAGCGGCTGCTTTCTGCATGTTCAACCGGTATGTGGACGGACTGGCAAGCTTTACACCAACTAACGCAGATGAATATGCGGAGATGGGAAAAAGAATGGTAGAAAAGGGGTATGTGCTGCCGGGGCAGCCAGGATGAAATGCATGGGCTGCCATCTGCATAGATCATATTCATTGAATAAATTAAAACAAAAATGTTATGAAAATCAGAACAGAACCAATAGGAAGCATTCCCCGGCCGGTTGCATTGATTGAAGGAATGGCAGCGCATGCAAATGGTGATCTTGATGAAAAGGGGTTGAGTAAATTATTTGAATCGGCTATAACGGATACCATAAAACGTTTTGAAGCTACAGGTTCTCCTGTAATTACAGATGGGGAGCAAAGCAAACCCAGTTTTGCTACTTACCCCATTGCAGGCATGAAGCAACTCGATCCTAATGGAGTTATTATTCCTTTTGCTGACGGGCATATCCGCCAGTTACCTAAAATCACAGGAGGACCTTTTCGTTACCAGGTATACGCCAGTACATATCTCGAAAAAGCAAAAAAAATGACGAACCTGCCGGTTAAACAGGCGGTCATTGCTGTATCGGCAATAAGTTTATTGTATCCGCAGGAAGGTATTGAAGGGTACACGCATGATCAATTCATAAATGACTTACTGAATGAAGCGGAGACGGATATAAGAAGAAGCCTTAACAGCGGCGCGTATAATGTACAGATTGATTTTACGGAAGCCCGGTTAGCATTGAAATTAGACCCTTCCGGCAATTTGCTGAAATCATTTATCGCTCTCAATAACAAGGTACTTACAAGGTTTACAAAGGAAGAGCGCCAAAAAATAGGTGTTCATTCCTGTCCCGGAGGAGATCATGATTCAACGCACAGTGCAGACATATCCTATGCTGATCTCTTGCCTTTGCTGTTCGGGTTACAGGCTGGTAATTTTTACCTGGAATACGCCGGCGAAAGAGACAAGTCTTCCGTGCTGGCAGTTATTAAAGAAAATCTCCGGCCGGGGCAAACAGTTTTTCTGGGTGTTACCAATGTGCTCGATCCGGGGATAGAAACTCCTGAAGAAATAAGGGACCGCATATTGGAAGCCGCGGCAGTGATTCCTGTTTCACAGATCGGTACAACAGATGACTGCGGCTTTTCGCCATTTGCAGATGATACTTCTACATCGAGAGACATTGCATTCAGCAAGATAAAAGCACGTATTGACGGTACCCGCCTGGCGGAGGCAGTACTCAACAAAAAATAATTTGATCTTATGGCACATATTAATTTAAACAACAACTTGCCGGGTATTAGAGGCCCCATGGCATACCGGCCGGAAACAGCAAAGCCCCTGAATGAATTGGCGGAAACATTACTGCGTGATGACAATAATACGCTGAGCAGGGGCGATAGAGAACTGATCGGGACTTATGTATCTTACCTCAATGATTGCTTTTTTTGCCAGAATGTGCATGGCGCGATGGCGCAGCATTATATGCAATGTGATATGCAATTCATTGACAGTATAAAACACGATTTCACCACTGCCGCTATTTCGGATAAAATGAAATCCCTGCTGGCCATTGCCGCGGCTGTGCAAAAAAGTGGTAAACATGTAACTGCTGCATTAATTGAGCAGGCTAAGGAACAGGAAGCCACCGACAGGGAAATACATGACGCGGTATTGATCGCTGCCGCTTTTTGCATGTTTAACCGGTATGTGGACGGATTGGGCACTGCCGCGCCGCAAGACAGGCAGTTGTATATTAACCGTGCGCCGCAAAGGGCGGAGGAGGGATATGCGGGACTTGATCTGTATAAATAGGTATCAAATGTAAAATCCGGGGGAGGCTATCAGCAATCGGCTATGAGCAATACAAGTAAGAAGGAGTAGCCGTTCTGTCGTTAATAGTATCTCAACTGATAGCTGAAGGCTGATTGCCAGATAAAGCCTCTGTACCGTGGGAATACCCGTCCGCCCGTAATAGCGTATTTCATACATAGTATTTGCATAATTTTGCTGCATGACCATCTTTTCAAAAATCATAGCAGGCGAAATTCCTTCTTATAAAATAGCGGAGAATGAAAAATGCTATGCTTTCTTAGATATATTTCCATTGGTGAAAGGGCATACATTGGTAATTCCCAAAATGGAAGTTGATAACCTTTTCGATCTTCCCCTGGATTATTTAAGTGAGCTGCTGGTTTTTGCGCAGCCCATTGCCAAAGCCATTGAACGCTCTTTTCGTTGTAACCGCTGCGGCATCAGCGTTGTAGGTTTGGAAGTGCCGCATGCGCATATTCACCTGGTGCCCATCAACAGCATGGACGACCTCAATTTTACAAGGGGTAAGCTAAAACTATCGCAGGATGAATTAAAGGAAGCGCAGCAAAAGATATTATCAAATTTAACGAACCCACCCGGTAAGTAAGCATTTACAGGTTTTACGAGTGCTAAGTCAGGCAAATTACGCCTGTATATTATCGTGAAAAGTAAAAGGAGTGTTTCAATTCTCAGGTTTCAGGTTGGGCGCATTTCAAATTTTCGCAGGTAGGTGGCGACACCCACCTGTAGAACCCGCTACCGGTCGGTGTTTCACCGACCGGAAAGTTGTACATGGAGCGAAAAAATGAAATACGCCCTTTCAGGTTTGACACAGCAGTAGTACTTTAATTAACCTAACTTTAAGGTACCGCTAAAACCAGGCAAATGAAATATCTCTTTGTTTTTAGCACTGCTTTCCTCGTCTTATATTTAACCTCATGTGCTAACAATGCAAAAACCAACATGCAACAACAGCAACAAATTACAGAAGAGCTTACTCAAATAACAAGGCTGCTCCGCGATAGCAGCTTCGCGCTGAACATGGCAAAAAACCAGGAAGCTGCTTACTACAAGGCGCAGGGTGAACCGGCGCCGGAATTTTTACCTGAAAATGGGGAAGCAGGCACGGTAGAAAAAAGTATAAGAGACGAAAAGATTGCAACCAGCATAGCGGCCTTTTATGCACTGGAATGTGCTGTTGGTGCATTAATGGAACAGGAAGGCGGAACGCCGTTGGAGTGGCTGAATAAAATAAAAACAAACCAATTGGATTCCTCCGGGGTGTTATTGGTAAACCGCTTTGCCAATGCTACCTGGAAAGCGGGTCAACCCTTTCGCGGGCTGGAACGTATTACACGCGAGGTTTTTGTTTCGCCGGTATTTCTACCGGAAGCTGAAGTAAAAAAAGATTACGATCAGGTATCCGCTGCTGCAGAGAAATTGACGGAAGCCATGCGGGATGTGAAGGACGCATCAAAAGAAAACCAATTACAAAAGCTGAAGGCGTTGCTGCAGGATAAATCATTTGCGCTGGAGATGGCGCAGCATATGGAAGCCGCATACTATACCGCGCAGCAACAGGAAGCACCTGTTTTTTTGAAACCTGGTGAAGATACCGCCACTATTACCAAAAGCCTGAAAGAGGAAAAGGTAGCTACGAATATAGCCGGTTTCTATGCCCTGGAATGCGGACTGAGCTACCTGGCAACGGCACAGCAAAAATTGCCATCCGTAGTGCTCCAGGCTATAGTAAATGATAGCCTTGATGCAAAAAACAAAAAGCTGTTTGAACGTTTTGCCAACGCTACCTGGAAAGCGGGCCAGCCCTTCAGGGGTTTGGACAGGATCACCAGGGAGGTATTTATTCCTTTTGACCTGCTCTCAAAAGAAGCGCAGGAAAAAGACTGGGTACAGGTTAAAGCGGCTGCGGAAAAATTGCTGCAATCTTTATAATCACTCCACTGAATGCTTTAAAATAATCTTCTCATAGCCAATGTAAAACCATTGCAATTGGTTTTGCATTTTAGCAAGATTTAAATAACCTGTTTTATTACCTTTTTAATAGTCCCGCAGCCGTAAAATATATCAATCCCACCGTTGAATAAATACCATTAAATAAAAATGGCGCTAATCATTAATTCTGTATTCGAAATACATTTTTTTATTTTAAACGCCGGGTTATGAAAAGGGTATCATTGTTTTTAATTGTATGCATATTCTCTTTTAGCTGTAAAAAGAATAAGGTTGTCCAACCTCTTTTAGAACATTATCCGCAATCGTGGATATTTACTATTGACTACTCAAATGACGAATATCTTTATTTCTATACAAAGCCCAATAACATGTACACGGATAATATTCAAAAATCCTATTCTTTAGCCGAGTTGGAAAAAGATGTGGATTGCAGGTTTTATCTTAACCTCACCAGGGGCGCAGATGGTAAAGAATACGTTTCTATTCAGTTGGACAACAATAAACACAAATGGCTATTTGCAGGCGAGTCATCTAACCGGCAGGAAAAACACATGGGTGTATCCAACAGGCAAAGTGAAATAAATTTGGATAATGATGAATATAATTACATGTTCAAAATACACAAAATTGATCATTCCAGTGGCGTAAAAACAGTTGCGATTGAAAGCGTAGCTTACCCTGGTTATTTTATTTCATCTGCTCCTCCGGGGTTTAACTATGCTAAAAATCAGCTCACGCTTGAGCAGGCAAGTGGCGCTGAAAATGCTACTGCCTGGCAATGCAGGTAGTGTTGCGGGATGCTTGCAAAATGTTTATATTAGTATTAGTTGAAGCGGTTTCCACTATACAGGTTATTCTTTTTGTTACTGGCGCATTGCATCGGGAACGAAGCTGTGGCACAGCCGGCCGAAAGGTATACCTATCAATACCTAACCACCGCCGACGGGTTGCCTTCATCTGAAATTATTTGCCTTCTCAAAGATCAAAGCGGTTTTCTCTGGTTAGGTACTACCGCAGGTATGAGCCGGTATGATGGATATGCATTTCAAAACTACACCTATGCATTATCACAGGAGTTGATTGGACATGTGAATGTGATAAGGATGGATGCCGCGGGCAGGCTATGGATTGGGAGCACAGCAGGTTTGTATTACCATGAGGGTAGTAGCATTATTAAGTTAAGCGCAGCATCAACAGAAGCCATGAGCGTTAATGATATTTTTATTGAAGGCGACACTACTGTCTGGCTTGCTACAGAAAACGGACCCGCTAAATTATCTGTTAAACAAATTGATTTTACCGGGAAGCGGAAAACTTCGCTTGAACAGAATATTTTAAGCGGATGGATTTGTCCGGAAGATTCTATAGACCAGCGAAGCGTTTTTCTTATAGGCAGATCCGGCGATGGAGCGGTATTTTTTTCCGGGCGAAACGATCTGTTCCGGCTGATGAACGGTCAGATAGAAAAGTTATATACTACTGCCCGAAAAAGAGATCAGATACAATCTATTTTCCCGGTGTCTCACTCAAAAATATTTTTTGACGGCGCCTCTACCGAAATGAATCTTTTTGAAAGGGGAACAGTCACTGCCATTCCTTATAAGAAATTTTATCAGCGCGATGTGCAACAAGGTTTACCGGGTTTGTGGTACGTAGGCACAAGGGGCGCATTTTATTTTCATCCGGAAACGGCTACTGCTTCTATGCATTTGAGCTTTTCCGATGCTTACACTATCTGGCCTTCGGCGGTTCTGCAGGATATTGATTTCCTATGGGTAGCAACCCATGATGGGCTGGTAAAACTGAGGCCTGTAATTTTTTCAAAGCCGGTAGTAAACGATTTTTATTCGTTGCTCGAAAAGAAAAATGGCACCCTATTAATTGGCGCCAACAGGGGATTTATTTTTGAGCGCAGCAGCGATTCTTTAATATACTATCAACAACACGTAGTTCCCGATGCTGAAGTGAGGGCAATGTATGAAGATGAACAAGGGAGTATATGGACTGGCACTGGTTACCAGGGACTGGTATTATTAAACAATGATACGCAGAGGCACTTCACGAAGGCGGATGGCTTGCACAGCAATTCATTGCTCTGCTTTAGCAAAACAGGTAATGGCGGCTTTTATGCAGCAGGAGATCGTGGCGTAACCAGGATCAATATTGATCAAAAAAAATCAATCTCTTTTACACCATATTTTTATTCACCCAATGTATCACGGCACGCAAAATTTTTTTCTATGATAGAGTCGCCGGATGGCGTGTTGTGGATGGGTGGAGAAGAAGGCCTGGTTTACCTGCAAAACGACTCGCTGCATTCTTTTACCATTGGCGGAAAAAAATATGCAATACAGTATATGATAAAAGACAGAACAGGAAATGTGTGGATAGCAACTGCGGGCAATGGTATACTGGTATGTCGTTTTAATGCTGTAAACATGCTGGAAGTAGTGCGGCAATACAGTGAAGCTGATGGTTTAAATAGCCTGCATTATTTAACGCTGCTTGCCGATGAAAACAACAATATATGGGCAGGAAGTTCGAAAGGCATTTCGGTTATAGGGCGTGCTGGTAAATTTACCGGAAGGGTAATGAACTTTGATACGGTTGATGGTTTTATCAGGCCGGGATACAGCTATATGCGCCTTTTGCAATCTCGCGATGGCAATATTCATGTAGTAACCACTTATGGTGCAAGTGTTTTTAATCCGTACACTATTCCACTGCCTGATGTGCCGCCGGTGGTTTACATCAGCAGCGTAACGCAGGCGCGCAGCAATGGAAAGGCTGCAACGGAGGAATTACAACAAACGGAAAAAGAACATTGGTTTAGTTATGTTCAAAATTCATTTAAATTTCGGTTTATAGCACTGGATTACTCAAATCCTGAAGGGCTGCGCTATTATTACCGGCTTAAGGGAATTGATACAGTATGGATAAATAGCGGAAAGCTGCGTGACGTGAGTTTTGAAAATCTTCCTCATGGAAATTATTCCTTTGAAGTAAAAGCCCTGAACAGCAAAGGAACCTGGAGCACCAATAACGCGGTATACGCCTTTGTAATCGCCATGCCTTTCTGGAAAACATGGTGGTTTTTACTACTGGTATTATTATCTGGCGCGGCGCTGATTACTTTATTGGTGAGAACAAGAATACGCAGGGTAAGAACAAAAGCCGAAGCAGAAGCCGTGATGCAGCAACGCAGAGCATCTGTTTACAAGGAACAGTTGGAGATAGAACAGATAATCAATCATTTTGCCGCTTCTATGAATGGTCTTCGAAGTGTAGACGATATACTTTGGGACGTGGCGAAAAACTGTATTTCAAAATTGCGCTTTGAGGATTGTATTATTTACATGAAAGAAGGTAAAGATGACTTATTGATTCAAAAGGCAGCCTGGGGTCCCAAGATGACGGCTGAAAATACCATCGGGCAACCGATTGAAATTAAACCCGGTCATGGCATTGTAGGAAGTGTGGCACTGACAGGCAAGGCAGAGATTGTTAATGATACCACTATTGATGACCGTTATATAGTAGATGATGTAAGGCGAATGTCAGAAATAACAGTTCCCATCATCAGCGATGGAGAAGTAATTGGTATTATTGACAGTGAGCATTCAAAAAAGAATTTTTATACCGACAGGCATTTACAGATTCTTGCTACCATATCCGCACTCTGCGCTGTAAAAATTAAAACGATAATGACAGAACAGCAGATGATGGAAAAAGAAATGGAAGTATTACGCCTTAGCAAGGACTTCGCCACCTCACAGTTAACAGCATTGCGGATGCAGATGAATCCGCATTTTATTTTCAATGCGCTCAACAGTGTGCAACATTATATACTCAAGGGTGATGTAGTTGAGGCTACTAAGTATCTTTCCCGGTTTTCAAAACTACAAAGAGAGATACTGCATTTCGGCACTCAGCAATTTATTAGTCTGCAGGTGGAAATGGATATGCTGAACCGTTACCTTGAACTGGAGCAAAATCGTTTCGGCGATAGTTTTACTTACAGCATACAAACCACAGATGAAGTAGAACCAGAAGAGATAAGGATACCACCCATGATGCTACAGCCGTTTGTAGAAAATGCCATATGGCATGGATTGATGCCGAAAGAAAATGATCGTTCACTGAATATTTCCTTTGGACTGTATGATGATGATATATTACTTGCCACTTTAAGAGACAATGGCATCGGCAGAGCTACATCGGCTAAATTGCGCCTGGGTATGGGAGGAAATGCTTCAACTCACCAATCCCGTGGAATGTCTATTGTGCAGGAGCGGCTTCGCCTGCTGCAACAGCAGTATGGTAAACCATTTGATATAAAGATAACTGATATTACGGCTGTTGACGGAACAGTAACCGGTACACAGGTAGTGCTGAAAATATATATTGGAGATAAAAATTTATGAGCAGTATAAAAGCTTTGATTATTGATGATGAAGCAACAGCTATCGAAACGCTTTCGCTGATGTGCCATCACTATATTCCTGAAATAACCGCATTAGAAACAACTACAAATCCGGCAGAAGGCATACTGCTCATCCGGAATTTCAATCCCGATATTTTATTTATTGACATACAGATGCCGCGCATGAGCGGATTCGATCTGCTGAGGCAAGTGCCTGATCCGGAGTTCGGTATTGTTTTTACCACTGCGCATGATGAATACGCCATTGATGCTATTCGCTTCAGTGCATTAGACTACCTGCTTAAGCCAATTGATGCGGAGGAACTTCGTAATGCCTTTGACCGGTATATGTTAAAAAAAAGAAATCTGCAGACTGATAAATCATTGTATAAAAATTTTATGCATAACCTGCAGGTAAAAAACACGGCCGATTTCAAACTGGCACTACCCACACTGCAGGGAACATTTTTTTATAAGCCGGAACAGATCATCCGCCTGGAAGGCGAAGGAAATTATACCCGTTTTTCCTTTACTGACGGGCATTCATTACTTGTAGCATATACTTTAAAGAACTATGAGGTAATGCTTACAGCTCAGGGATTTCTACGGGTGCACAAATCACATCTTGTAAATGCCGCTCATGTAAAAAGCTATAAGGATAATGCCTTAATTATGGCCGACCAGTCCACCGTTGAAATATCGCGCAGAAGAAAGGAGGATGTTTTGGAAGCGCTTAAAAAAAATGTTTGATGACAATAAAATTAATGACCTCTATGTACAATTTGTCATATGCCGAACTTAGTGTTTTAATCAACCTGTCTTTAACTGGAAAGCGGGCCAGCCTTTCAGGGGGTTGGACAGGATTACGAGAGACGTGTTTATGCCATTTGATCTTCTCTCTAAAGAAGAACAGGAAAAAGACTGGGTGCAGGTTAAAGCGGCTGCGGAAAAATTGCTTCAATCGCTTTCTTTATAACCATTTA
>ENA-UOUJ01000034-UOUJ01000034.1-activated-sludge-metagenome-genome-assembly--contig:-NODE-34-length-137382-cov-37.148114_pt1 | contig 137382 bp, 123 predicted proteins | sample MGYA00249839_ERZ747224 | MGnify/ENA primary metagenome ERZ747224 (study PRJEB28782, sample SAMN03220277) | activated sludge metagenome | biome: wastewater; feature: sewage sludge; material... | reverse complement strand
TTGCTCTTTGCTCTTTGCTCTTTGCTCTTTGCTCTTTGCTCTTTGCTCTTTGCTCAGCAGTAGAAGCCTAAGGCCAAAATAAGCCAAGCCGTGAAAGCACAAACAAAAAAAACGGGGCCAGTTATTCAACGGGTCCCGTTTTCTTTACCGCTTTAGCAAGACAAGGCTAACTCAGGCAGCAGGTTTACTGCCTTCAATGGCTTCCACGATCTTGGCAGTATCGCTCGGAGTCGACTCGGCAGCCGCATCCGGCGACGCTTCAACCGCATCAATAAGCGGGCTGACCAGGTCCACAACCTTGCTGCGCGAGAGCAGGCCCAGGAACTCGTCGTTCTCGCCCGTGACGGCCAAAGGTTCGCTGCTACGCAACAATTGCCCCAGGATTTCATCCAGACCCATGGTGGCGGGAACGGAACTCATCTCGTCCACAAAACCGGAAATATCCCGTGCACCTTGTTGCACCGCCTCTTGAGCACTGGAACGCATCAAGACACCGGCCAAACGCTTGCCATCGAGCACAGGCGCATAACGCACGCCCCGTTCGCTCAAGCGCTCCAGCGCATGAACAGCGCGGGTACGCATGGTGAAGGTCAGCGTCTTGCTGGAATCGCGCACCGCATGAGCAGCGTTCAGCACTTTACTGCGGTTCACATCCTGCAAGAAGGCCTGCACATAATCGCTGGCGGGCGAGAGCAGAATATCCTCGGGCGAGCCTTCCTGGATCAGTTCACCATCTTTAAGAATGGCAATCCGGTTGCCCAGACGCAGCGCTTCGTCCAGATCATGCGTAATAAACACAATGGTCTTGTTCAGACGGGCCTGCAGTTCCAGCAACTGGTCCTGCATTTCACGTCGAATCAGCGGATCCAGCGCAGAGAAGGCTTCGTCCATCAGAAGAATGTCGGCATCGGTGGCCAAGGCACGCGCCAGACCCACACGTTGCTGCATACCGCCAGACAACTGATGCGGATACTGATTCTCGAAGCCTTGCAGCCCTACCTGCTCCAGCCAGTAAGTGGCTTTCTCTTCACGGGCGGCACGTCCTATGCCCTGCACTTGCAGACCATAAGCCGCGTTCTCCAGCACCGTGCGATGCGGGAACAGGCCAAAACGCTGGAAGACCATGCTGATCTTTTGCTGGCGGAACTGCATCAGCGCCTTGCCATCCAGGCTCATCACATCCACATCATCGACCAGAATCTGCCCGGCTGTCGGTTCGATCAGGCGGTTGAAATGGCGGATCAGGGTGGACTTGCCCGAACCGGACAAACCCATGATGACATAAATGCTGCCATGTTCAATGGACAGGCTGATGTCACGTAGCCCCAAGGTGTGGCCGCTTTTGGCCAGTAGCTCGTCCTTGCGGACACCGTTGCGGGCCTCTTCCAGCCAGCGCTCGGGTTGGGAGCCAAAGATCTTGTAGATATTGCGAACTTCAATCTTGCTCATGAGGCCTCCCGTGTCTGAAAGCGGCGGCCAAATTCTTGTGTGATACGGTCAAACAGAATAGCCAGCAGCACAATACCCAAACCGGCCATCAGGCCACGGCCTACTTGCAGGCGGTTGATACCTTGCAGCACTTCGTAGCCCAAACCTCGCACACCAATCATGGAGGCGATCACTACCATGGCCAGCGCCATCATGGTTGTCTGGTTAATACCCGCCATGATGTTGGGCATGGCCAATGGCAATTGCACCCCGTAGAGCTGCTGCCAGCGGTTGGACCCGAAGGAGCGCGAGGCCTCCAGCACTTCGCTGTCGACCAGGCGTATACCCAGATCGGTCAGACGAATTACCGGCGCAATGGCGTAAATAATGGTGGCAATCAGGGCGGCGATCTTGCCCAGGTTGAACAGCATCACTACCGGAATCAGATACACAAAGCTGGGCATGGTTTGCATCACGTCCAGCACCGGCATCATGATGCGGCGCAGCCAGTTGAAGCTGGCCATCAACAGACCTAGCGGTATGCCTATCAGGACAGACAGGAAAACGGCCACGATCATCAGCGCCAGGGTCTGCATGGCAGCATCCCACAGGCCGATCAAACCAATGACGAACAGCATGGCACCCATGGCCACGGAAAACAGGACGCGACGGCTGGCAGCCCAGCCCAGAACGACCACCACCAGCACAACGGCCCACCAGGGACTGCTGCGCAAGATGGACTCCATAAAGACCAGCATGTCCAGCAAAGGCTGGGTCATGGCGCGCAAGGTACTGGAATAATTGGCAACCAGATCACCCACGAACTGATCGATGGGCAAACGTAAGGCGCGCGGATCAATCAACTCAGGAAACATAAAAAACACTCCGTAAAACTCGTGCATGCGGCGCGGGCATATCGCCCGGCCATGAGCCTGCCGGCCACAATGGGACCAGGCAGAAAAGCGAGGTACGGCTCAGTACCCGCACCCACATGGGGTGCAGTCACCGAGGCCGGCCTCGCCCTACAACGACACGAATACTAAAGAGCGGCTTTTACGCGCTGAGCCACTTCCATGGGCACCCACTTGGACCAGGTGTCCTCGTGCTCTTTCAGGAACCAGTGCGCCACATCCTCAGGCTCGCCTTCGGTTTTTTCCATGTGGGCCATGGTGTCGTTCATCAGCTCCAGGGGCATGCTGACATTGGCCAGGAAGGCCGTCAGTTCGGGAGCCTGCTTGGAGAACTCCGTATTCACAGCCGTGAACACCGGATTTTCGGGGTAATCGCTAGGCTCTGGATTGGCACAATCCGGGTCCGTCAGACACCCGTGCTTTTTCTCGTCATAAGCGGGCAGTTCCAGCTTGACCAGATCCATGGAACCCACCAGCGGCGTAGGGTACCAGTAGTAGAACACCACGTTTTCCTTGCGCTGATAAGCAGAGGTCAGAGCCGCTTTCTGCGTGGCACCAGTACCGGGCGAGAACAAGGTGAAGGTATCACCCAGCTTCAAGGCATTGAACAGATTTCCGCTGACCACTTCACAACCCCAACCTGCCGGGCAGCCATAGAAGCGGCCTTTACCGGGTTCTTCAGGGTCCTTGAATTCATCCTTGAACTTGGGCAGGTCCGCTGCGGACTTCAGTTCAGGCAGGCGCTCGGCGGTGTAGCGTGGAATGAACCAGGCTTCGCCACCCATATAAATATCACCAATACGTTTTACGTTTCCCTTGGCTTCAGCCTGTTTCCAGGGATCAGCCACACTGTTGAGCCAGATTTCAGTGTTGACATCCAGGTCGCCTCGCTCCAATGCGGCCAAGGCCGGAAGCGTCTCGACCGAGATGACCTCAGTCTTGCAGCCATAACCCTTGTCAGCGATAAAACGCTCGACTTCAGTCAGGACCAGATTGGATTCCCAATTCATGCCGCCAAAGCGAACCGTGCGGTCCAGTTCGCAGGCAACCGGGGTAGCGGCTTGTGCGGCGGACGACAAACCCAGCAACACGCTGGTCAGCACAGAGGCTTGAATCAGGGGAAAGCGGTGCAAGCGCGACTTGGCACCGGCGTGAGGGAAGTATGAAGACATGATGCTCCTCCTTGAGTTACTGTGGACGCGTCCTGCATGATCAGTCGGCGCCAAGGCTAAAGGGGTGTGCGGAAGACGATGCTCTTATCGCCAATACATACCTACGTATAGAGCGAGTGCCAGGCACTCACGAAAAACCCGGAACAATATTCAGGGCTGAGCCCTTTTTGTACTGTTCGCTGCCTTGACCGAAACAAAACGGCTGGGCCAGGGTTACACCGCGCGGCGCGATGATTTGGTGCGAATAGAACACGCAGTTTCAGGCGGTTCTAGATCGAATTGATGAATCTGGTAAGGAGGCCATTCTACGGGCCTTTGCAATCAAAAACAAATTCTTACCTCGAAAAACCATCAAAATCCTGGAATATGTCAATGGCAAAAACGCAACAAAACCCTTGTTTGGCGTGGTTTTAGCGTTTTTCTAAATTTTTTTTTGTTACCTATTAATTCAGAATTGATGGAGTGGCGTAAAAGCAGCCCCAAAAAAGACAAATGACAAGGCATAAAGCCTTGTCATTTGCCCCTCCAGACCGCGCCCTCTAACGCTGGTACATATAGTCCCGACGCCATGGATACACCAGGTCTGGCGCGTAATCCAGCTCCTGTGCCCGCCCAGCACTTTGCGCCTGAGCCAGAACCTGGTGCAAGGCAATCCAGCCATGCTCAAAGCCCATGGCGCAACCAGCCAGATAAACCCGGTAAGCACGCAAGGATTTTTGACCCTGCTCGGAATCCAGCGTGGCCTTGGCCTTGTCCAACTGACTTTCCAAGGCATCGCTCCAGGCCCACAACGTGCGTGCATAGTGCGGACGCAGATTCTCAATGTCCAGGCCTTCCAGACCACCTTCAGCCAGATGACGCAACACATGGCTGATATGGGTCAGCTCTCCACCGGGGAAAATGTATTTCTCGATAAAGTCGCCCATCCCGGCACCCAGCTGGCTATTGTCCACGCCACCGGCTGTAATGCCGTGATTCAGAATCAAACCACCGGGCTTGACCAAACGGCGCAACTTGTCGAAATAGGCGCTGAGCTGGGCGCGGCCCACGTGCTCGAACATCCCGACCGAGGCCAGCTTGTCATAAGGCTTGAGTTCATCCAGCTCGCGATAATCCAGCAACATCATGCGGGCCCGGCCCGACAGACCTTTCTGCTCGATCAGCCCGTTCACATAGGCATGCTGGTTACGGGACAAGGTGATGCCCGTCACGTCCACATCGTAGTTTTCAGCCGCCCATATCAGCAGCCCGCCCCACCCGGCTCCCACATCCAGAAAGCGCTCGCCCGATTGCAGACGCAGCTTGCGGCAAATGTGGTCCAGCTTGGCTTCCTGAGCCTGCGCCAGCGTCATGTCCGGTTCGCGGTAATAGGCGCAGGAGTAGACCCGACGCGGGTCCAGCCACAAGGCGTAGAAATCATCCGATAAATCGTAGTGAAACTGGATCTGTTTGGCGTCCCTTTCCTGGGAATGGCGCCAGACGGAAGTCAGATGCTTGACGATGGAAGTCAGCCAGCCTGCCTGGGCAGCGTCAACCGGGGAGCCCGGCAAAATATCCGCTGCCAGCTGCATCAGATCCCGCATGGAGCCCTCAAAGTCCATACGCCCTTCCACGTAGGCCTCTCCCAACTGCCCGGATTGCCCGGCGGCCAGCTGCGCCAAGGTGGCATTATCTTTAATGATCAGATGAACCGCTGCATCAGCCGGGCCAACTTGCTCGCCGTTGGGCAAGGTCAGCCGAACCGGAATGCTGAGTTGATCTAATTTGGCCTGGACCATTGATGAAATTGAACTCAACTTCGCCTCCTTGTATGTAAACAAACAAAGATGACAATGTGTCGCCTCTTTCGACACACCGCCCGTAAGCTGTCAATCCTGTAGCCTAATACAATCAGCCCCTGAATCCGTTGCGTCAAAGTCACGAATCATATGCTTTACACCTAAAGCACTTAGACCGGAGTTGAGCTTGCCCCATGCTAAACTGCCTGCCTTTGGCCCATTGCATCGGTTTGCATTGATGCTCGGCACAGGGTAGTGGGTTCAGGCTCTCGGCCAGGATCTGCCCCACCTTAATACTTGGCCCGATGACACGCAACCACTCCCCTGCATTTCCCCCTTGGCTCATCTTGATGGGGCTGCTCACTGCCCTGGGGCCACTGGCCATTGATATGTACCTGCCCGCCTTCCCGGCAATGGCCCAGAGCCTGAACACCTCGGCGGGCATGGTAGAGCGCACGCTGGCGGGTTTCTTGCTGGGTGTGGGCGTGGCTCAATTAGTGTACGGCCCCATGGCCGACCGCTTCGGGCGCAAGCTGCCCTTGCTGCTGGGCGTGCTGATTTTCACCACCGCTTCCTTTTTCTGTGCACGCGCCAGCGATATTGATGAATTGACCGTGTGGCGCATTGTGCAGGCCTTTGGTGGTGCCGCTGGCATGGCTATTCCCCGTGCCGTGATCCGGGATCGTTTCGAGACCCGTGAAGCCGCCCGCGCCCTGTCCATGCTGATGCTGATTATGGGCGTCATGCCTATTCTGGCCCCGCTGATCGGTGGTCAGATCCTGCTGTTTAGCGACTGGCGCGGTATTTTCTACTTCATGGCTGGCTGTGGCGTGCTCTTGTGGCTGCTGACTTTTTTCACCATGAAAGAGTCCCTGCCCCCCGAACGAGTCCTGCCACTGCAACCCAAACTGATTGCCCATAATTACAGTGCCTTGTTACGCGACCGGCCTTTCATGTTTTATTCGCTGGCCGCCGGTTTCAGTTCTGCAGGCATGTTTGCCTATATCGCCGGATCGCCACGCGTCTTTATTGATTTATTTGCAGTCGAGCCGCGCCATTTCGGTTTTTATTTTGGCGCGAATGCCGCCTGTCTGATTGTTTTCTCTCAAGTCAGCGCCCGTTTGCTCAATACGTACAGCCCGCCCACTTTGCTGCGCGTGGCACAGGGACTGCAAGTGATCTTTACCCTGCTGGGTGCCGTTCTGACCCTGCTGGGCGTACTGGACCTGACCTGGCTGATGGTGACGCTGATGGGCTTTATGGCGTGCCAAGGCTTTGTGAACCCCAATTCCGCGGCCCTTGCCCTGTCTGAACAAGGCCATCGCCTGGGAACGGCCTCGGCCCTGATGGGCGCTTTGCAAATGCTTTGTGGTGCGCTGGCCGGTTTTGCGGTCAGCAGCTGGTCCTCTTCCAATGCTTTGCCATTGACCGCCGTATTGGCCAGTTGTGCCGTCTTATCGTGGCTGTTTGGCCGCAACGCAGCAAGGAAAGCACGGTAAAACTTGATCTAAGTGATTTTTCCATATTAGAATAATCTTCTTTGTACCCCAGCACTGGGGTTAACACGATCCTAATTTTACAATCGCCCGCGGCTTTTTTCGTTTAGCGGAGGCTGATTTAGATCTCAAGGGGTATGACCATGGCACGCGTATGCCAAGTGACCGGAAAAGGCCCAATGTCGGGCAACAATGTTTCGCACGCCAACAATAAAACCAAGCGTCGCTTCCTGCCAAACCTGCAGTCCCGTCGTTTCTGGGTTGAAAGTGAAAACCGCTGGGTTCGCCTGCGCGTTTCCGCTAACGCTATCCGCACCATCGACAAGAACGGTATCGACTCCGTTCTGGCCGAAATGCGCTCCCGCGGCGAAAAATACTAAGCTGCGCTTCTTAAACATTTAACCAGGAGCTCATCATGGCTAAAGGTATACGCGAAAAAATCAAACTCGAATCGTCCGCCGGCACCGGTCACTTCTACACCACCACCAAAAACAAGCGCAATATGCCTGAAAAGATGGTGATCAAGAAATTTGACCCCGTCGTTCGCAAGCACGTCGAGTACAAAGAAACCAAGTTGCGTTAATTCGCGCACCGCTCCTGCAGCGGATTGGTTTTCAAAAAAAGCCCCTGCCCTGCAGGGGTTTTTTTTGCCCTTCACAGGCTGCTGTGACAGGCCTGCCTCCTGTCTGCCATTACGCTCATGCACACTGCCCACCTTGCAGCCGTCCACAGCGAGATTTGCCCCGTATAATGGCGGATACTCCTTTACTTTTGTCTAAAACGGTATTGCCACTCATGCAGGAACGTTACAACCCCAGCGAGGTTGAACAACTCGCTCAGCAAAACTGGACCGATCGGGACGCCTATCGCGCCGTCGAAAACGCCACCGCTCCCGATGGCTCGCTCAAACCCAAGTTTTACGCATGCTCCATGCTGCCCTACCCCAGTGGCAAGCTACATATGGGCCACGTGCGCAACTACACCATCAACGACATGATGGCGCGCCAGCTACGCATGCGCGGTTTTAACGTTCTCATGCCCATGGGCTGGGATGCCTTTGGCATGCCCGCTGAAAACGCCGCCATCAAATCGCAGGTTCCGCCCGCCAAGTGGACTTACGACAACATCGCCTACATGAAAAAGCAGATGCAGGCGATGGGTCTGGCCATCGACTGGTCGCGTGAAATGTGTGCCTGCGATCCCGAATACTACAAATGGAACCAGTGGCTGTTCCTGAAGATGCTGGAAAAAGGCATTGCCTACCGCAAGACCCAGACCGTGAACTGGGACCCGGTGGATCAAACCGTTCTGGCCAACGAACAGGTTATTGAAGGCCGAGGTTGGCGCTCGGGCGCGCTGGTTGAAAAGCGTGAAATCCCCGGCTATTACCTGCGCATTACCGACTACGCTGAAGAGCTGCTGGACACCGTGAAAACCGGCCTGCCCGGCTGGCCCGAGCGTGTCCGCCTGATGCAGGAAAACTGGATCGGCAAGAGCCAGGGTGTGCGCTTTGCCTTCCCTCACGATATTCGTGACGAGCAAGGCCAACTGATTCAGGACGGTCGTCTGTATGTGTTCACCACCCGCGTGGACACCATCATGGGTGTTACCTTCTGTGCTGTTGCTCCTGAACACCCGCTGGCCGCCCTGGCTGCCCGCAACAATCCCGAGCTGACTGCCTTTATTGAAGAATGCAAGAAAGGCGGCACCACGGAAGCCGATATGGCCACCCGTGAAAAAGAAGGTCTGCCTACCGGCTTGAGCGTCAAGCACCCACTGACCGGTGCGGACGTTCCTGTCTGGGTCGGTAACTACGTCTTGATGAGCTACGGCGACGGTGCCGTCATGGGCGTGCCTGCTCACGACGAGCGCGACTTCGCCTTTGCCCTGAAATACCAATTGCCTATTCAACAAGTGATTGGCGTTGAAGGCAAAGAGTACGACGCCACTCAATGGCAAGACTGGTACGGCGACAAGCAGCAAGGTCAAACCATCAATTCCGGCAAGTACGACGGCCTGGCGCATGCCGCCGCCGTGGACGCAATTGCGGCAGACCTGAATGCTCAAGAGCTGGGCGAGAAACAAACCACCTACCGTCTGCGCGACTGGGGTATTTCCCGTCAGCGTTACTGGGGCACCCCGATCCCGATCATCCACTGCGAGGATTGCGGCCCGGTTCCTGTTCCGGAAAAAGACCTGCCCGTCGTTCTGCCCGAAGAGCTGATTCCCGATGGCAGCGGCAACCCGTTGAACAAGCACGAAGCCTTCCTGAAGTGCACGTGCCCTTCTTGCGGCAAGCCTGCACGTCGCGAAACGGACACCATGGACACCTTTGTGGACTCGTCCTGGTACTTCCTGCGCTACACCACGCCCAATCTGAACGACTCCATGACCGATCCACGCACCGATTACTGGATGCCCATGGATCAGTACATCGGCGGTATCGAACACGCTGTGCTGCACTTGCTGTATGCCCGCTTCTGGACCAAAGTCATGCGCGACATGGGCCTGGTCAAGATTGACGAGCCCTTCACCCGCCTGCTGTGCCAGGGCATGGTGCTGAACCACAGCTACACCCGCCGCACACCTCAAGGTGGTATCGAGTACTTCTGGCCTGAAACCGTCGAAAACGTCTACGACGAAAAAGGCGCGATTATCGGTGCCCGTTTGAAGAGCGATGGTCAGCCCGTGCAGTACAACGGCATCGGCACCATGTCCAAGTCCAAGAACAACGGCGTGGACCCCCAATCCCTGATCGACACGCTGGGCGCGGATACCGCCCGCCTGTTCATCATGTTTGCCAGCCCGCCAGAGCAAACCCTGGAGTGGTCGGATTCGGGCGTGGATGGCGCCAACCGCTTCCTGCGTCGCCTGTGGGCCTTCTGCTATAACCACGCCGATGCTCTGCGCGCTGGCAACGCCCAACAAGCCACCGACTGGAGCGATCTGGATGCGGCCGCCAAGCGTACCCGTCTGGAAATTCACTCATTGCTCAAGCAAGCCAATTACGACTACGAGCGTATTCAATACAACACCGTGGTTTCGGCTTGCATGAAGATGCTCAACACCCTGGAGCAGACTCAATGGGAAGACACTCCCGCCGCACAACGTGCACTGGCTGAAACCACGTCCATTCTGTTGCGCGTGCTGTACCCTGTCGTCCCTCACATCACCTGGCAGTTGTGGCGTGAACTGGGTTGGGCAGACAGCCTGGGCGATATGCTCGACGCCCAATGGCCTGCTGTGGATGAACAAGCCCTGATTGCCGACGAAGTGGAGCTGATGCTGCAAGTCAATGGCAAGCTGCGCGGTTCATTGGTCGTACCTCAGGGAGCGGAAAAAGCCGCCATTGAACAAGCCGCAGCCGAACACGCTGCCGTGCTCAAGTATCTGGAAGGCCGCCCCGCCAAGCGCATCATTGTGGTGCCTGGCAAACTCGTTAACGTCGTAGGTTAATCATGCACCTAGCCCGCCTGCTTCCTTCCAGCTCCTTGTCTGTTCCTGCACCCAGGTTCTGGGGACTGGCGGGCTTGATGATCCTGCTCAGTGTTGTTCTGACAGCGTGTGGCTTTCACCTGAAAGGGGTGGCCCCGCTGCCGTTCGACACGATTTACACCAACATTACGGACAACAGTGCGTTTGGCGCGAATCTGCGTCGAACCTTGTCGGCCAGTTCACCGCAAACCCGCTTTGTGGAGCGCCCGCAAGACGCTGAAGCCATCTTGCAACAGCTCTCCCACAGCCGTAATCAACGCGAAATCTCCATCAACGCCAAAGGCCAGGTGGAAGAGTACGAACTGCAACTGACATTTGTGTTCGAGTTGCTGGACGCCAAAGGCCGCGTGATCCTGCCGCCCACAACACTGAACGTCATTCGTGAAGTGCCGTACGATGCCGAGGCCGTGCAAGCCAAAGACAGCGAAATCGAGATGATTTTCCGCGATATGGAACAGTCTTTGATCAATCGCATTGTGCGTCGCTTGAGTTCGCCCGACGTGACCAGCGCCTACCATTACATAAGCAGTCAACCAGAGGCCAGCTCCATGGAAGAGATTGAACTGCTGCCCACTCGACAACAGGCTCCGCTGTAAGAATGAGACGCAGGGCCGACCACGACACCTTGCTGCGCGAACTGGCCACGCCAACCGCCGCTTTCCAACCGCTTTATGTGGTGTCCGGTGACGAGCCTCTGTTGCTGGTTGAAGCGGCGGATGCGGTGCGTGCCCGCGCCCGCCAGGACGGCTTTACCGAACGCAGCAGCTTTACCCTGGATGCACGGGCCGACTGGTCGCAGCTGTTTGCTGTAGCCCAGAACATTTCCCTGTTTGGCGATCAAAAACTGGTGGATGTCAATATTCCCAGCGGCAAACCTGGCAAGCCAGGCGGCGACGCCCTGCAAAAGCTGTGCGAGCTGATCAGCGGGGGGCAAATGGATGGCACCAGCTTTCTGATTCAACTTCCCCGGCTGGACAAGGCTACACGCAACAGCAAATGGTGTCAGGCTCTAGAGCAGGTGGCCTATTGGGTTGACATTCAGCCCATCAACCGCAACTCTCTGGCAGGCTGGATTGCCCAGCGCCTGAAAGCCCAGGACCAAAGCCTGGAGAGCAACAGCCTGGAATGGATGGCTGACAAGGTTGAAGGCAACCTGCTGGCCGCCCATCAGGAAATTCAGAAACTGGCCCTGATTTACCCACCAGGCCAGCTTAGTCAGGAAGAACTGGAAAACGCGGTTCTGAACGTAGCTCGCTACAGCGTGTTTGATCTGCGTGACTCCATGCTGGCAGGCCACAGTCAACGCGCCCTGACGGTGCTTGATGGCTTGCAGGCAGAAGGCGAAGCCCTACCCCTGGTCTTGTGGGCTGTAGGCGAAGAAGTGCGTACCTTGGCCCGCTTGTCACAAGCGCGTCAGCAAGGACAGGACCTGTCCAACCTGTTTCGCCAGTACCGCATTTTTGGCCCGCGTGAAAAACTCGTTCGTCAGGCCCTGGACCGTATCCCGCCTCAAAGCTGGCCCGCTTCGGTTCTGCATGCACACGATATAGACCGTTTGATCAAAGGCCTGCACCCTAACGGACGTCAGCAAGACCCGTGGGAAGAAATGCGCCGCCTGACCATGCGTATCGCGGTCGCGACACAAGCGCCCCGCCGCTAAGCGTCCGATACCCCTTAACTTCTTAATTGTTGCGATAATGCTCTCTTGAACCGGAGAGTTACACGGCTATGAACGATATCACCCAGTCCTCTGCCGCCACCCAGGTCGGCGATCTGTCTTCCATGATGCAAGATTTGGGCAAGCGCGCCCAGCTTGCTGCCCGTCGTATGCGCGCGGCCACAGGCAAAGCCAAGGCCGACGCCCTGCGCTATATGGCTGATGCCCTGATTGAGCAAAAAGCCCAGTTGCAAGCAGCCAACGAGCTGGACTTGCAAGCGGCACGTGAACGTCAGATTGCCCCGGCCATGATCGAACGCCTGGTCCTGTCCGACCGCGCCCTGGAGATCATGACCACCGGCCTGCGTCAAATTGCCGATATGGATGATCCGGTTGGCCAGATCAGCGCCTCGCGTACCCGCCCGAATGGCATGCGCGTGGCTCAGATGCGTGTCCCTTTGGGTGTCATCGGCATCATTTACGAGTCGCGCCCCAATGTGACTATTGACGCCGCTGCCCTGTGCCTGAAATCGGGCAACGCCACGATTCTGCGCGGTGGTAGCGAAGCCTTTCATTCCAACCAGGCCCTGGCGCAGATCATCTCCAGCAGCCTGGAACGTGCTGGTTTGCCCAAAGAAGCCGTGCAAGTGGTTCCCACCACGGACCGCGATGCTGTTGGCCTGCTCGTAACCATGAACGACTACGTGGACGTCATTGTCCCGCGTGGTGGCAAGAGCCTGATCCAACGACTGAGCGCCGAAGCCACGGTTCCTCTGATCAAGCACCTGGACGGCAACTGCCACGTCTATGTGGACGAGTTTGCCGATCTGGAAAAAGCGAACCGCATCGTATTCAACGCCAAGACCTACCGCTACGGTATTTGCGGCACCATGGAAACCTTGCTGGTTCACCGCAGCATTGCACCCGCTTTCCTGCCAGAAATGGCCCGCCAATTGCAGGAAAAAGGGGTGGAACTGCGTGGCTGTGAGCAGACCCGTGCCCTGGTTGCCAATGTGGCCCCTGCTACCGAGGAAGACTGGGAAACCGAATTTGCCGCGGCCATTCTGGCAATCCGCATTGTGGACTCCATGGACCAGGCCATGGACCATATTGCCCAGTACAGCTCCGAGCACACCGAATCCATCGTGACGGAAAACCTGAGCCTGGCCGAACGCTTCCAGCGCGAAGTAGACTCCAGCTCCGTCATGGTGAACCTGCCTACCTGTTTTGCCGACGGCTTCGAGTACGGCCTGGGTGCCGAAATCGGTATTTCCACCAACCGTCTTCATGCCCGCGGCCCTGTTGGCCTGGAAGGCCTGACGACCTACAAATGGGTCTTGCACGGCAATGGCCAAATGCGTGGTTAAATCATGCTTTGGCTAAAAACATTCCACATCTTGTTTGTGACCTCCTGGTTTGCAGGGCTGTTCTACTTGCCCCGCATCTATGTCAATCTGGCCCAGGAACAAGATGCCAGGACCTATGAAACGCTTCTGGGCATGGCCCGGCGCCTGTATCGCTTTATGGCTCCTCTGGCCATTTTGACTTTGCTGACAGGCCTGGGATTGTTTTTGTATTACGGCATAGGCAAAGGACAGGGCTGGATGCACGCCAAACTGACCCTGGTCTTGATCCTGTTTGCCTTTCACGGTGTGTGCGGACGCTATCTGCGGCAGTTCCAGCAAGGGCAACAAAGCCGCTCACACGTATTCTTCCGCTGGTTCAATGAAATTCCGGTCATCGTTCTGCTGCTGGTCCTCATCCTGGTGGTTATAAAACCCTTCTAATACCTTATTCATGTCAGACCAATCTGAACGCAAGACACTAAGCCTGAACCCAGGCACTAAAAAGAAAGCCAGCAATGCGGAACCCCGCGTGCGCTCGGGTGCGCGCGCACGAGCAGCCAGCCTGCAGCAAGACCGCCAGGGCGGCCCCAAGCGCGAGACCCGCCCCTACGTAGAGAAACGTGACCAGGACCGCCGCGAGCGCCCTGCTTTCAACCGCGACCGCGCAGATCGTCCTCAATCGGGCGAGCGTCGCGAATTTTCCGGTGAACGCCGTGAGCGTCCCGCATTTAACCGTGACCGCGACAGCCGCCCACAATCAGGCGAGCGTCGTGAGTTCTCCGGTGAACGCCGGGAATTCTCGGGCGAACGCCGTGAACGCCCCGCATTCAACCGTGACCGCGACAGCCGCCCACAATCGGGCGAGCGTCGTGAGTTCTCCGGTGAACGTCGGGAATTCTCGGGCGAACGTCGTGAACGACCCGCATTCAATCGTGACCGCGACAGCCGTCCACAATCGGGTGAGCGTCGTGAGTTCTCCGGTGAACGTCGGGAATTCTCGGGCGAACGTCGTGAACGACCCGCATTCAATCGTGACCGCGACAGCCGCCCACAATCGGGTGAGCGTCGTGAATTCTCCGGTGAACGCCGTGAGCGTCCCGCATTCAACCGTGACCGTGACAGCCGTCCCCAATCGGGCGAACGTCGTGAATTCTCCGGCGAGCGTCGTGAACGTCCTGCATTCAACCGTGACCGTGACAGCCGTCCGCAATCGGGTGAACGTCGTGAATTCTCCGGTGAACGCCGTGAGCGTCCCGCATTCAACCGTGACCGTGACAGCCGTCCCCAATCGGGCGAACGTCGTGAGTTCTCCGGTGAGCGCCGCGAACGTCCTGCATTCAACCGTGACCGTGACAGCCGTCCGCAATCGGGCGAACGTCGTGAGTTCTCCGATGAGCGTCGTGAACGCCCTGCATTCAATCGTGACCGCGACAGCCGCCCTCAAACAGGCGAGCGCCGCAATTTCTCGGGTGAACGCCGCGAGCGTCCCGCCTTCAAGGGCGACAAGGAATCTTCGGAGCGTACCCCTGCCGGCAAAATGCCCAGCAAGCTGTTTAGCCCGGCCGGTGACTCCGATGCCTTTCCTCAATATGTCTCGCCTATTCAGCGTGTAGACAGCCCCCAGGCCCCCAAGCCCGGTCAGCGCCTGCCCGATAGCAATATCGAGCAAAACGAGCGCGTCCAGGTCAAGGCTCTGCAAGGGGAACGCTACCGTCTGTTTGCTCCCTGCCCACAAGGGCTGGAAGAAGCGCTGTCGCTGGAACTGCAAGCACTAGGTTACGAGAACGTCCAAACCGGCCGTGCGGGCTGCCATTTTGATGCGGACTGGATCGGTGTCATGCGTGCCAACCTGTCCTCGCGACTGGCGACACGCATTTTGCTGGAAGTCTCGCACGCTCCTGTCACCAACGAAGAGGACATTCTGGCCCTGGCTCGGGTGACTCCCTGGGAACGCTGGTTTGGCCCCGAGCAGACACTGCGTGTCGACACCTCGGCCATACGCAGCCCCATGCAAAGCTTGCAGTACTGCAATCTGCGCGCCAAAGACGGGATTTGTGACCGCCTGCGTGATCTGGAAGGCGCACGTCCTTCCATCGATACCGTACGCCCGGATGCCAAGGTGCATTTGTTCCTGGACGAGACCAGTGCCACCTTCTACCTGGATACCAGTGGCGAGTCTCTGTTCAAGCGCGGCTGGCGTCACGACAAGGGCGATGCGCCTTTGCGTGAAAACCTGGCAGCGGGCCTGCTGGCCCTGTCTGGCTGGGACCCCAGCAAGCCTTTGATCGACCCCTTCTGCGGTAGTGGCACGATTCTGATCGAAGCCGCCTGGATGGCTTTGGGAGCGCCTCCCGGCATCTGGCGCCCCTTCCACTTCGAGCGTCTGCGCTGCCACGACCAGCGCTTGTGGCGTGACATCAAGGACGAAGCGCGCTCCATGATCGCTCCTCGTCTGGATACTCCATTGATTGGCTACGACATCAACCCCACCGTTCTGGATGCAGCCCGTTCCAACCTGGAACGCTCGCACCTGACGCTGGAGACGATTCGCTTCGAGCAAGGCGATGCCCTGAAGATTCGTCCCGAAACGGAAGCCGGCTGGATTGTCACCAATCCTCCTTACGGCGAGCGCCTGGAACATCAGGACGAGGATTTCTGGCCCAACTGGGCCAGCAACCTCAAGCAAAACTTCGCCAACTGGAGCGTGAACATGATCAGCAGCGACCTGGAGCTGCCACGTCATATGCGCCTCAAGCCCAAGCGTCGTTACCCGCTGTACAACGGTGCTCTGGATTGCCGTCTGTTCTGCTTTGACATGGTTCCGGCCAGTTATCGCAATAACGAGACAGCCTCGGACGCCAGCGAAGACTCAGCCAGCGCCGAATAAGCGTCAAGCCGTCTTGCACAAGGCGACAAGGGCCAAGTCCATGAAAATGGCTTGGCCCTTGTTTATTGGGACAAGCCCCCCATATCTTGATTACTTTTCTACCCTTCTGGGGCCCGCCCGACTCCATGCCTTCTGTTCCAGCCTTGAACTGGCAGCATTCCGTTAGGCAGCGATATACGCGATAATGGCAGTCTTCCCTGCCTCAAGACGCACCATGACACCCACTTTCACTACTCCTGGCCGCTGGCGACGCTTTGCCTGCATGATGTATGAATCCATCCTGCTGTTTGGCGTTATTTTCACCACCGGCTATCTGTTTGATACCTTGACCCAAAGCCGTAGCGGCCTGGATCTGCGTCATGTGCGTCAGGTCGTTCTATTTATTGCGCTGGGGATTTATTTCGTGCTGTGCTGGCGCAAAGTGGGACAGACCCTGCCCATGAAAACCTGGCATATGCGACTGGTAGACGAGCAAGGTCAGATTCCTGCCCTGCGTACCCTGCTGCTGCGTTATATTCTGCTATGGCCCCTGCCCTTGCTGGGAGCTTTGCTGGTTCAGCTTCTGTCTGGCTACACAGGCTATGCGTCCACGGACCTGCTTATCGTGTTTACGCCTTTTCTGAACTTCATCTGGACCTGGTTCGACAAAGACCAGCAGTTCCTGCACGACCGTCTTAGCAAGACTCGCCTGATCGATGCGCGCCCTACCCGTGTTACTTCGGCAGCCACCTGAGCAGGCAGGCTGCCTCTTCATTTTTTAGTAGTACAGCAAAGTCATGACTGACATTTTAAAAAAATACTTGTTCGCCGACCAAAGCACACGAGCCCAGATTGTTCATCTTGAGCAAGCCTGGCAAATGGGTCTGGAACACCAGCACTATCCTGCCTGCATCCGCGACTTGCTGGGCGAGCTGGTAGCCGCTTCGGTACTGCTGGCGGGCAACCTCAAGTTTGACGGCTCCCTGATTTTGCAAATCCAGGGCGACGGCCCGATCGCCTTGCTGGTGGTGGAATGCACGTCCGACATGGACATACGCGCAACGGTGTCGCTGCGTGAGAACCATCCCGTGCCCCAAACCGGCACCTTGCAAACCCTGCTCAACCCCCAAGGCCAAGGCCGCTTCACCGTAGTACTGGCCCCGCGTCAAAGCAGCAAGGATTTCCGCCCCTACCAAGGCGTGGTGCCTCTGGAAGGCGAGACCGTTGCCGAGGTTCTGCAAACCTATATGCGCACCTCCGAGCAGTTGGATACCCACCTGTGGCTGGCCGCCGACGAAAACCGTTGTGCAGGGCTGTTGCTGCAACGTATCCCGCCCCAAGGCGGCCACAGCCTGGCGCAAAATCTGGACACCTGGGAACGCGCCCTGGCGCTGGGCTCCACCGTCCAGACACAAGAATTGCTGCAACTCGATAGCGACACCTTGATTCATCGCCTGTTCTGGGAAGAAGACCTGCAAGTCTTTGAACCTCAGTCCGTGCGCTGGCATTGCCCCTGTTCCCGTCAACGCGTCAGCAATATGCTGCGCATGCTGGGCCGGGCAGAAATCGAGCAAATGCTGGCAGAACAAGACACCATCAATGTGTCCTGCAACTTCTGCGGCAAGCCCTATCAGTACGATGCAATTGACTGCGCGTCCCTGTTTGTCGACAAGGGCGATACCCAGCCTGGTGACGATACCCTGCACTAAGCAGAAACCGCTACGAAGGACTACACCCGCACAAGTCCTTCTACCAAGCTAAAAGACACTCAGCCATGATGGCAACATCATGGCTGATTCTTTTTCCTCACCCCATCCTCAATCTGGTTTGGCTGGCGCTCACATCATGGGAGCCCTGCTTGCAATCATCCTGCTGAGCTGGCTGGTGCTGGACGTGCTGACGCTGTACTCCTTGCGCGTACGCCTGCAGCATGGCCTGTTGCAGGCGGCTCGCCAGGCCAGTGTGCAGCATGCCCGGCCTGAAACCATTGCCCTGGCATTCAGCCAAACCCTGGCTGCTGCCAAAGTGCCACTGCACGATCAATGGCAGATCCAGATTCTGTCGCCCTCACCACAGGCTTTTATGCTGCATGGCAGGCCTTCCCGGCTTCATGAGGGGCGTACAAGCATTACCCAGGGCTGGCAGGCACAACAAGCGGATCAAGCCAGCCACGGCGGCCCCAGCATCTACCAGGCCAACACATTGCACTTGTACCTGCTCTATGCCCATAAGCCGGGCCCTCTTTCCTTGCTTCGCCTGCTACCCAAGCTTGCTGCCAGCATGCCTGGCCCTTCAGGTTCGGCAGCGGTCTGGCTACGCCTGGAAATCAGACACCCTATGCAGTCCGATGCCGTGCAGTGGGATGACTTGGCTGACGGTCGGGTCGTCTATGCCCAGCAGACTGAAAACGAGCTTGCCTTGCCAGTTTCCCAAACAGGCTGGTCAGCAGATATAGAGCCAGCGGAAATACCATCAACGGACGGGAGTGCTCGTCTTCCCTCATGGAGTGACTCTATTCAAGGGCCTGGTGCTAGCGCCTCCTCTCCAGAACCAGCCGTACCCACCCCAGACTCAGGAGGAGCTGAATCCCCGCCCCCAAACCCTGCCTGCTACTAACTGCCGCGCTATTCGGGGCGGCTTCAGGAGTCGGCAGCATAGGACGCTATAAACGCATTCCTGCCACAAGTGGTAGACAGAGTTACAGCCTCTTGTGGCCGTAGTCGGGGCAGTGAAGGGAACAAGGAGAAGGAAAGCACGGATAAGGCCGTCACAAAACCAACAAAGCCAAAGGAACTCGATAGCTACTCTGCCACCACTCCGACCCTGAAATGCCTGCGACTTATAACCAAGCCCGATCCAGGCCCACATACCAAGGGCGCAACAAAGCCCGGATCAACGATCCAAACATAAGGTAGAAGAGTAATCAGAAATGAACTGGCCGATCGGCAGTTCCAGCAGCGCCTTGCGCGCTACTTCTTAACGTGGGCTGCTTGTCGTAGCAGCCGAACCACCGGGAGGCACAATCTGCACGAAGATCTCGCCTTCACGCATCATGCCAAACTCGCTACGGGCGCGCTCTTCAACTGCGTGTGTACCCGAGCGTAAATCCTGAACCTCGGCCAGCAAGGCGTTATTACGCGCCGTCAGGGCTTCATTGGTTTCTTTTTGCGCAACCAGCCTGGTCTGCATTTGCCGTACATCCAGCCAACCGCCTTTGCCCCACCATAAAGCGTAATGGGTTACCAGGGTCAGGCACAGCAGAAGCAGGACGATAAGGCGCATGGCGATATAAGAACCGGGTCTTCCGACCCGGTTCATCAGACAGAATTAGCGCAGATTATAGAACGCTTCGCGACCTGGGAAGGTAGCAACTTCTGCCAATTCTTCTTCAATACGCAACAACTGGTTGTACTTGGACATGCGATCGGAACGGGACAGGGAGCCTGTTTTGATCTGCATGGCGTTCGTTGCCACAGCGATGTCCGCAATCGTGGAGTCTTCGGTTTCACCCGAACGGTGCGAAATCACGGCGGTGTAACCAGCGCGCTTGGCCATTTCGATGGCAGCAAAGGTTTCGGTCAGGGTGCCGATCTGGTTGATCTTGATCAGAATGGAGTTGCCGATACCCAGCTCGATGCCCTTCTTCAGGATCTTGGTGTTGGTTACAAACAAATCGTCACCAACCAACTGGATCTTGTCGCCCAGTTGCTGGCTCAGAATGCGCCAGCCATCCCAATCGTCTTCGGCCATACCATCTTCAATGGAGATGATGGGGTACTTGTCGCACCAGTTGGCCAACAGATTGGCAAAGTCTTGCGAGCTCAGGGACACGCCGCCTTCGCCGGCCAGGTGGTATTTGCCGTCGCGGTAGAACTCGGAAGCGGCGCAGTCCAGGGCCAGAGCGATCTGGGTGCCGGGTTCGTAGCCAGCTTGTTCGATAGCGCGCAGGATCAGTTCGATAGCGGCTTCGTGGTTGGCCACGTTAGGAGCAAAACCACCCTCATCGCCCACAGCGGTGGACATGCCTTGATCGTGGATCAGGCCTTTCAGGGTGTGGAATACTTCTGCACCCATGCGCAGCGATTCGCGGAAGCTCTTGGCACCCACGGGCATGATCATGAATTCTTGCAGATCCAGGGTGTTGTTGGCGTGTGCACCACCGTTGATGACGTTCATCATTGGCACGGGCATGGCCATGGCACCACTGCCACCGAAGTAGCGGTACAGGGACAGACCCGAATCATCAGCAGCGGCACGGGCCACAGCCATACTGGCAGCCAGCATGGCGTTAGCGCCCAAGCGGCTCTTGTCTTCGGTGCCGTCCAGCTCGATCAGGGTACGATCGATAAAGGTTTGTTCTTGAGCATCCAAGCCCATCAAGGCTTCGGAGATTTCTGTGTTCAGGTTCTCGACAGCGCGCAAAACACCTTTGCCCAGGTAACGGCTCTTGTCACCATCACGCAGCTCCAACGCTTCGCGAGCGCCAGTGGATGCACCAGATGGAACGGAGGCACGCCCCATAGCGCCCGATTCGAGCAATACATCACACTCCACCGTTGGATTACCACGGGAGTCCAGAATCTCGCGGCCAATAATATCTACGATTGCACTCATGATTTTGACAGTCCTGCCTGAAGTAGCATTAAGCTAGATAAGTTAAACAATCCTGCTGCCGGGCATATCGCCGTAAGCCGATGTGAAAATCAGCTTGAAAAGGCGCCTAGCCTGGAAGTTGAAAAGATCAGCAAGCGCGACAGCTATAGTGCAATCAGCGCCCCCTGCCCTCCTGCTAAAACAGGATTGTACCTGCCCATGACACAGCCGTGCCATGTCTGGTCCCGAAAGCTGGAAAAAAGCCTGGATTCAAGACCCTGCCTTCATCCGGATCGAAACCGGCACGTGTTTATTATCACCAGAAATTCCGAGACTAGGCGGCGTCTCTGTAAATACAAAAAGTACCGATACGTCTCAAAGTAAATCTTTGTCGGCCGCTTTCAACAAGGCGCTTTCCCAGTTGCCCAGCAAGGTGATCAACTGATTCAGATCCTGATCAGAGAAGTCTTGCAGCATGGCTTCCACCAGACGACGACGCCGGGGCAAGGTGGCTTCCACCAGCTCGCGGCCAGCGGGGCTTAGACGCACATTGGTCAGCCGGTTGTCCTGCTCATCCGTGAAACGCTCGATCAGCCCCAGGGACTCGATGCTTTTAAGCTGCCGTGTCACCGCAGCCGGATCAATGCGCAGCAGACGCACCAACTGCTTTTGAGACAGACTGCCCTCTTCCTGGTACAAGGAAATCAGGATACGCCAGCGTGGCAAGGGCATCCCCAACTGCTGATCAAATGCCGCCATCAGGCTGCGATACGTGCGCCCCAGCTGCTGAGCCGCTTGAAGTTGCGGAAATTCATTCATCATGTTCAAGACTGTTCTTGACGATTAAATCGTATCGGTGGCACTTTGCGTACCCAATAAAAACACCAGACTATCAGCAGCAAGGTCACGGCCATCCCCATATTGACGGCATGTGCCAGGGCGTCGCGGGCCAAGCCCAGATACACCAGCCCTTCCTGCCCGGCCTGCTCCAGAAACTGCGTCTGCTGACTCGCGCTCATCAGAACTTGCGGATCTTGCAGGGAGTTGACCAGGCTTGTGGGCAAAGCCGCCAATTGCGTGCGGATGGCCTCCCCATACTGGTAATTGATCAGGGTTCCAACCACAGCAGTACCCAACATGCCACCCACCATGCGCATGGACTGTAGCATGGCCGTGGCGATGCCCAGCATGGAGCGTTCCACAATTTCCTGCGCAAATACCGTCAGATTGGGCATGATGCAACCGACCCCAGTGCCGGCAATAGTGGCATAGATCACAAAATGCCAGTGCGGATCGGTTTTCTTGATGAACACCATACCCAGGCAGGCGATGGTCAACAGCACCAGACCCAGATACAGCATCAAGGTAGGACGACGCAGGCGCGTAATCGTACGGCCATTAATGATACTGCCCACCGTAATGAACACGACCAAGGGCGTGATCAACAAACCGGCGGTTTGTGGTCGCAGGCCATACCCCCCTTGCAACAACAAGGGCGCATAGAACAAGAGACCAAACAGAATAAAGCCCAAGCCCGCAGACAAAACCAGCAAAGAGAATTGGGCTGGGCTACTGAACAAGACCAGGGGCAGCAAAGGTTCTGCCACCCGTCGCTCCCAGGTCACCAGCAGAACAAAAGCAGCCACACTGCACAGGCCAAGCAAAACCATCAAATAGCTGCCCCCATATTGCGGCAGCAACTCTACCAGCAACTGGATACAGGCCAAACCGACCATCAACAAGAAAGCACCCAAGTAATCCATGCGGACCTGGGTTTGACGAAAATGACGGATCTGCGGCAAATAGCGATAGACAAAATACAGGCTTAACAAACCCACGGGCAGATTCACATAAAACACGGAGCGCCAGCCATAGTGCTCGGTCAGAATTCCGCCCAGAAAGGGCCCTATCCCGTTCGCAATCCCAAAGGAAGCGCTCAGCATGACTTGCCAGCGTAAACGCACACGGGGGTCAGGAAACAGATCAGGCACACAGGCAAATGCGGTCCCCACCAGCATGCCCCCCGCAATCCCTTGCAAGGCACGTGCCAGTACCAGCTGCAACATGCTTTGTGCCATGCCGCAGAGCACGGAAGCCAGGGTAAACAAAACGATGGACACCAGCACAAAGCGGCGGCGCCCATAAAAATCTCCCAGACGGCCAAAGATAGGCACGGTAATCACTGAAGTCAGCAAATACGCCGTTGCCACCCAGGCATACAGTTCAAAACCATGCAGCTCGGAGACAATGGTGGGCAAGGCTGTCCCGACCACGGTCTGATCAATTGCCACCAACATCACCACAAAGCACAGCCCCATCATCGCCAGTATGGACTCTGTGACTGACAAGACCCGCCCCGGCGTCTTTTGTGCTGTTTCCGATACGTTTACCATTTCCATTGACCATGCAACTATTGCCTAGTCAACAATTTTACGAGAGTGATAAAAACCTGACAAGCGCTGTCTGAATCAACCCATATCCCGGCATCCCGGTACACAATAGCGACCATCCGGAAAGCACCGCTTTCCAAGCACATCCCCCCCCACAGGAAAACAGTATGAATATCATGATTGTCGGTGCCAGCATGGGGCTGGGACGCGCCTTGATGGACGGCCTGGCCCAAGACGGCAACACGCTTTATGGCGTGGCTCGCCGGACACCCGCGCCATCGGCCAGCCCGCTCAGTCCCGATCCCGGCATCAATCAACACTGGATCAGTGCCGACTTGTCCCAGCCTGACGCCGCCAGCCAATTAGCAGCCGCCTGCCCGCAATCACTGGACGTGCTGATTTATAACCTTGGGATTTGGGAAGACACTGCCTTCAGTGAGGATTACGATTTTCTGTCGCAAAACGATCAGGCCATCCGTCGTCTGATCGATGTGAATCTGACTGGAGCCTTATTGGCCATACGTCATCTGCTGCCTCATTTACTGCGCAGCAAACAGCCCCGCCTGATTCTGACTGGTTCCACCTCGGGTCTGCGTCAAAGCGGTCGCCCAGAAGTTGCCTTCGGAGCAACAAAATTTGCCTTGAATGGTTTGGCAGACAGTCTGCGTGAAGGCTATAGAGATCAAGGCCTGGCCGTCACTTGCCTGCAACTGGGCTACCTGAATACGGAAGACGGCCTGGATGTGCCACTGCACGCCGCCGCAGAGCGTGACCAGGGCGAGACGATTCCAGTGCATGACGTGCTCACGATTGTGCGTAGCCTGCTGCAACTGTCTCCCGCCAGCTTTATACGCGAGCTGACCCTACCAGCCCTGCGTGATCCGCGTTTCTAAACAGCCACACAACTCCTTCCTGCCATCGTGCTCAAGAAGGTCGGGCTGTGTCCCTGCAAGCATCAAAAAAGGGAGTGTTTTCACACTCCCTTTTTCCTGCCTGACTACATGGCGTAGTCCGCTTCTTACAGACCCTGCACCACGTACATCGTCATGTTGGCAGCACCCTCACGTGCTTGACGAGCACGGCGGTATTCCTCGGAATCGTGGAACGCCTGGGCCTGTTCCAGTGTGTCGAACTCCATAACCACGGTACGCAAAGGCGCATTGCCTTCCAGAGTGACCGTTTCACCGCCACGTACCAACACTTTCACGTTGTGGGTTTTCATGGCAATGCTGGAAAACTCCTGGTACTGCTTGTACTGCTCGGGGTTGGTTACTTCGACATTAGCAATCAAAAATGCGGACATAGTGTCTCCAAACTACTTTTAATAGCCGTGCTGCAAGGCACCGCTGTTTTTAACAATCGAATCGATCTGCTGCAATGTCCGCAGCAAGTCTGCCATCTGCGACAGAGGGACAGCATTCGGGCCGTCAGACAAGGCCTTGTCCGGGTTAGGGTGAGTTTCCATGAACACGCCCGACACACCCGCTGCGACAGCAGCACGCGCCAGGACGGGCACAAACTCACGCTGACCACCCGATGTCGTGCCCTGCCCGCCCGGCAACTGTACCGAGTGCGTGGCATCAAACACGACCGGGCAATCCGTGGCGCGCATGATCGCCAGGGACCGCATATCGGACACCAGGTTGTTGTAGCCAAAGGAAGCACCACGCTCACAGACCATGATGGTGGAGCCATCTCCGCCCATTTCCATCGCTGCCGCACGTGCTTTTGCCACCACCTGCACCATATCCTGAGGAGCCAGGAACTGGCCCTTCTTGATATTCACGGGTTTCAGGGTAGCAGCGCAGGCCTGAATAAAGTCGGTCTGACGGCACAGGAAAGCCGGGGTTTGCAGCACATCCACGACGGCCGCCACATCATCGACCTGGTCCTTGTCGTGCACATCGGTCAGGACCGGCACTTTGTAGTGCGAGCGCACATCCGCCAGAATCTGCAGACCTTCGGCCATGCCGGGGCCACGATAAGACTTGTCCGAACTCCGGTTGGCCTTGTCAAACGAGCTTTTGTAGATAAAGGGGATACCCAGAGCCGAAGTAATCTCAGCAAGCTGGCCCGCTGTATCAAACGCCATTTGACGCGATTCAATCACACAAGGGCCAGCGATCAGAAAAAAGGGCCGATCCAGGCCAACGTCGTAACCGCATAAATCCATAATAGACCTCGTTTCAGTATTTCTGCATTCTCCCACATTCCTGACGGCGCTGCTGCACCGCAGTGCAGCAAGCCTGTCAGCCCAATCGTTCGGAGATTTCGATCAGGTTCAAGTCCGGGTCGCGCACATAGACTGAGCGAATCGGGCCGGTAGCTCCTGTACGCTGCACCGGCCCTTCAATAATGGGCCAAGCTTGTGACTGCAGATGCGCGATCACCTGCTCCAGCGGAATGCTGGCAATAAAGCACAGGTCCAGCGCCCCCGGCACCGGCAAATGCGCCTTGGGCTCGAACTCCTGCCCACGCACATGCAAATTGATCTTTTGCGAGCCAAAGCTGAAGGCAATGCGTCCTTGCCCAAAGACTTCCTGCTTCATGCCCAACACTTGTGTATAGAAATGGGTTGTGGCTTGCGGGTCGGTACAGGTGAGCACCAAATGATCCAGCTGTTCGATCATGACAACTCCCAGGAAAGCGGGCAACACACTCTGTCGCCCCGAATGAAAAAGCCCGCGTAGCGCGGGCCTTTTCAGTCATACCAAATTATCAGGCTGATTTTTTCTGGTGGTCCAGAGCAGCTTTGATATAGCTGGTAAACAGCGGATGGCCATCACGCGGAGTGGAAGTGAATTCCGGATGGAATTGCACGCCCATGAACCAGGGATGATCAGGCAATTCCATGATTTCTGGCAGGTTCTCGGTAGGAGTACGAGCGGAAATCACCATGCCCACTTCTTCCAGACGTGGCACATACAAGGTATTCACTTCGAAACGGTGGCGGTGACGTTCATTTACTTCCGGACCGTAAATGGCTTCAGCACGCGAACCTGGCTTCACTGGGCAACGCTGTGCGCCCTTGCGCATGGTGCCGCCCAAATCGGAGGAACCATCACGGTGCTCAATCTTGCCTTCGCGGTCTGCCCATTCGGTAATCAAGGCCACAACCGGGTGCACGGCCGATGGATCGAATTCGGTCGAGTTCGCGCCCACCAGATTGCCCACATTGCGAGCAAATTCAACCACCGCCAATTGCATGCCCAGGCAGATACCCAGGAATGGCACGCCGTTTTCACGAGCGTATTGAATGGCGCGAATCTTGCCTTCGGTACCGCGTTTGCCAAAGCCGCCTGGCACCAGAATGGCGTCCAGACCTTTCAGACAATCGGTGCCTTCGTTCTCGATGACTTCGGAATCCAGGTACTCGATATTGATACGGGTACGGGTGTGAATACCGGCGTGAACCAGTGCTTCGCTGAGCGACTTGTAGGATTCGGTCAGGTCTACGTACTTGCCGACCATACCGATACGCACTTCGTGCTCCGGATTTTCCAGGGCCTGTACCAGACGATCCCACATGGACAGATCAGCCGGTGGAGGCGACAGCGCCAGTGCATCGCACACCAGGCTGTCCAGACCTTGCTTGTGCAGCATGGCTGGAATCTTGTAGATGGAATCCGCGTCCCACACCGAAATCACGGCGTCCATGGGCACGTTGGAGAACAGCGAAATCTTGGCCAGTTCGTCGTCAGGAATGACGCGATCCGCACGGCACAGCAAAGCGTGTGGGTGAATACCGATTTCACGCAGCTTTTGCACCGAGTGCTGGGTAGGTTTGGTTTTCAGCTCGCCTGCCGATGCAATGAAAGGCACCAGCGTCAGGTGAACAAAAGCGGTGTTGTTGCGGCCCAGACGCAGATTCATCTGGCGGGCAGCTTCCAGGAAAGGTTGGGATTCGATATCACCCACTGTGCCGCCGATCTCGACGATGGCAACATCGGCCTCACCATTGTAGGCAGCCTTGGCGCCACGAATGATGAAATCCTGGATTTCGTTGGTGATGTGCGGGATAACCTGCACGGTCTTGCCCAGATAGTCCCCGCGACGCTCTTTGCGCAGCACGGATTCGTAAATCTGGCCCGTGGTGAAGTTGTTGACCTTGCGCATGCGAGCGGAAATAAAGCGCTCGTAGTGGCCCAGGTCCAGGTCGGTTTCCGCACCATCCTCAGTAACAAACACTTCACCGTGCTGGAAGGGGCTCATGGTGCCCGGATCTACGTTGATGTAGGGATCCAGCTTGAGCATAGTCACGCGCAAACCGCGGGACTCCAGGATGGCAGCCAGGGATGCAGCCGCAATACCTTTGCCCAGGGAGGACACAACGCCTCCCGTTACGAATACATATTTGGTGGTCATTATAAAAGGCGCCTGAGGTCAAATCAGGCGATAGCGGGAAATTTGGATTATAACGGCAAGCGCCCATGCTTGGCGACCCGACTAGTGGCATTTCACAGCGGAAATACCACTAGCCCTTGCAGCTATTGACAAGAGCAGAGGGTGGCGATCAGATCGCCTGCGTCCTTTGCTCAAGCCACTTGCGTGCATCCCCCTGAACACGAGGCAAGAGACGTTCACGCACTTGCTGATGATATTCATTGAGCCAGTTACGCTCGGCAGCCGTCAGTAGTGCGGCATCTATACAACGCGTATCAATGGGGCACAGGGTCAGGGTTTCAAAACGCAGGAACTGCCCGTACTCGCTGCGCAGGGCCGGAACCGCCGCCACCAGATTCTCGATGCGAATGCCCCATTGGCCGGGACGGTACAAGCCAGGCTCGTTGGAGGTAATCATGCCGGCACGCATGGCGGAATGAGGCCCGATACGACCGCGCCAGGAAATGGACTGCGGGCCTTCATGCACATTCATGAAGTAACCCACGCCATGGCCAGTGCCATGACCAAAGTCCAGGCCCTGCTCCCACAAAGGCTGACGGGCCAGTACATCAATTTGCTGACCGGCAATGCCTTCCGGGAACACCAGCATGGACAAGGACACCATGCCTTTGAGCACCAGCGTGAAGTCACGAATCTGCTCGGCAGACACCTGACCTACCGGCACTACACGGGTAATGTCGGTCGTCCCGCCCTGATACTGCCCACCCGAGTCGATCAGCAATAAACCATTGCCGTCGATGTGGGCATGGGACTGCTGGGTAGCCTGATAGTGCGGCATGGCACCATTGGCGTTATAGGCGGCAATCGTGCCAAAGCTGGGGCTGACAAAACCTTCCTGACGAGCACGCGCCGCGCAGATATGTTCGTCCACATCCAGCTCATTGACATCGCTTTGCTGTTCAAACCAGGCAAAGAACTCGCACAAGGCAGCGCCGTCTTTTTCCATGGTTTCACGCACATGATCCAGCTCGGCATCGGTCTTGCAGGACTTGAGCAATTGAGCGGGATTGATGTGTTCGACCACATTCAGATGCGCTGCCAGCTGGGCAGCCCAGGCCGTGGTCCGAGCCATATCCAGCAAGATGGGCATGGATGCCGGCAAGGCGCGCATGAAGGAGGACAGTTCGGTATAGCCTTGAACTTGCACGCCATCCGCAGCCAGCGCCTCCTGTATGCCTGCTGACAGCTTGTTGCTATCCACAAACAGAAACGCCTGATCCGGGCCTATCAGCAGGTACGACAGGAACACCGGGTTATAGGACACATCGCTGCCGCGCAAATTCAAGGTCCAGGCAATATCATCGAGCGCACTCAGCAAATGCCAATGTGCCCCCTGCTCCTGCATGGCCGCCCGCGTGCTGCTCAAGTTTTCCTGACGAGTGCGGCAGGCAAACGGGGGTAAATGCTCCACCACCTGACCAACAGGTGCAGCAGGTCGCTCCGTCCAGATAGGGCTGAGCAAGTCAGCCTCCAGAACCCATTCCAGCTCTGGCGTCGCTTTTTGCCAGGCCAGCAGACTTTGTGCCGACACCGACTGGCTATCCAGTGCGACTCGCGACTGGGCAGGCAAATGTTCCGCCAGCCAGTTGGCTGGCTCCGGCACCCCGGCCTCGCCCGCACGTTGCAATTGAATGCCGCTACCTTCCAGCTCCTTGGCAGCCTGTTCCCAATAACGGCTATCGGTCCACAAACCGGCCCAATCTGCCGTCACCACCAGGAGCCCGGCCGACCCGACAAATCCGCTTAGCCACTGACGGCTTTTCCAGCGATCGGGCAGGTATTCAGACAGATGGGGGTCAGATGTAGGCCAGATACTTGCCTGCACGGACTGAAATTGCATTTGTTCGCGCAGCGCCTGCAAGCGTGCGGCAACGGGGGGATGGGCCATGCCAACTTCCTTTACATAAACAGCGTTCACGCACCGATCAAGCATAAAAAAAGCTCCGACTCGCGCCGAAGCTTTTTTAGCCAGAGAGACCGATCAGGCCAAAGCACTGACGTCCAGCGGGACGCCTGTCTTGGACTGAATGTACTCAAGGCTGACTTCTGGTGCCAACTCAAGCAACTTTAAACCATTTTCCGTCACTTCCATCACCCCCAGATCGGTAATGATGAGGTCAACTACCCCCACGCCCGTCAGGGGCAAGGTGCAAGAAGGCAGAATTTTCAGGTCTTCTGTGCCGTCTTTCTTGGTGGCCACGTGTTCCATCAGAACCACGACACGGCCAACGCCAGCGACCAGGTCCATGGCACCACCCATACCCTTGATCATCTTGCCGGGGATCATCCAGTTGGCCAGATCACCCTTTTCCGACACCTGCATGGCACCCAGAATCGCGATATTGATCTTGCCGCCGCGAATCATGGCAAACGAGTCTGCCGAGGAAAAGATGGACGAACCGGGCAAGGTGGTGATGGTTTGCTTGCCTGCGTTGATCAGGTCAGCGTCAATCTTGTCCTCAGTCGGAAAGGGGCCGATACCCAGCAAACCGTTTTCCGACTGCAGCCAGACCTCAATACCTTCGGGCACGTGGTTGGCAACCAGCGTAGGCAAACCGATACCCAGGTTGACGTAAAAGCCGTCCTGAAGCTCCAGAGCGGCGCGTGCCGCCATTTGATCTCTATTCCAAGCCATTATTATCTTGCCTCGCTAATCAGGAAGAACGAACGGTACGCTGTTCAATGCGCTTTTCGGGCTGGGCATTGAGCACGATACGGTGCACATAAATACCGGGCAAATGCACATCATCCGGGTCCAGGCTGCCGGTCTCGACAATTTCCTCGACCTCGACAATGGTGATTTTTCCAGCCATGGCCACGTTCGGGTTGAAGTTGCGCGCGGTCTTGCGAAACACCAGGTTGCCGCTGCGGTCGGCCTTGTAAGCTTTAACCAGCGATACATCGGGCACCAGGGCCTCTTCCATCACGTATTGCTGACCGTTGAACTCGCGGATTTCCTTACCGTCAGCCACGATAGTGCCCACACCCGTTGCGGTAAAGAACGCAGGGATGCCTGCGCCACCGGCACGCAGCTTTTCAGCCAGTGTGCCCTGAGGAGTGAACTCCAGTTCCAGCTCGCCCGCCAGATACTGGCGCTCGAACTCCTTGTTTTCGCCCACATAGGAGGAAATCATCTTGCGGATCTGGCGTGTTTCCAGCAACTGACCCAGACCAAAGCCATCCACCCCGGCATTATTGCTAATGCAGGTCAGGTTTTTGACTCCGCTATCGCGCAGCGCAGCAATCAGCGCTTCGGGAATTCCGCACAGGCCGAATCCACCTACAGCGACTGTCTGTCCGTCGGCAACGACCCCCTGCAACGCCTCCTTGGCGCTTGGATAGACTTTATTCAATTGACTCTCCAATAACTCTTTAATTGGCCTAAACAGCAAACTTTGTCCAATAATGCCGCTATGCACCATACAGTGCTATCAGGCATTCTACGACTTGACTATGCTTTCCGTATACGTAAAGCTTAACCCTGAAAAACCGAGTGTATCTGTTTACGCTCATCTTCGGTCCAAGGTTGTGAGCCGCCTTGGGGGTTAATGGACACGAGCACACAGCGGCCACGTGCATAAATGACATCAGCTTGATTTGCGTCACATACAAAGACTTCCAACTCAATGCTGCTGCCACCGACTTTCAGCAATTTGTGCACAATCCGCACAGTGGCCGGATACAGGACCGAACGCAGGAAATCCAGGCTGGCGTGCGCCAGCACCCCGGTACGTGGAGAAGGTGGCACCATGCCCAGCTTCATCATTAACTGGACCCGGGCTTCCTCGATGTAGCGAAAGTAGACCGTATTGTTAACATGATTCATGGCATCCAGATCGCCCCAGCGCACGGCAATATCAAAAGTGGCTCCTGCACCAGAATCTACTACTTGTGTCATTACATGCTCTCCTTACTGATATTTACTGATGAAGCCGGAAGCCAAGGGGCACTGCCTCTGGCCTCTGAACTCAAAACGGGATTGCTCAGACTACAATACAATCGACCGTACGCACAGTACACGAATTTCACCCGCCAACAATCAAGAACAAAGCGCTAAGCCGTAATAGGAGATCAGCAGCAATGTCTGAACGTGAATCGATGGAATATGACGTTATTATCGTCGGCGCTGGCCCTGCAGGCCTGGCCACCGCGATACGTCTTAAACAGCTCGCCCAAGAAAAAGAACAAGAAATCAGCGTCTGTGTCCTGGAAAAAGGCGCTGAAGTGGGTGCCCATATCCTGTCAGGCGCTGTCATGGACACGCGCGCCCTGGACGAGCTGCTGCCAGACTGGAAAGCGCAAGGTGCTCCTATTTCGGTAGAAGTGACTGAAGACAAATTCCTTTTCCTGACCGAAAAAGGCGCACGCAGCACCCCGATGTGGTTGCTGCCTGACTGTTTTAAAAACCATGGCAATTACATTGTTCGCCTGGGCAATGTCGTGCAATGGATGGGTGAGCAGGCCGAGGCCCTGGGCGTGGATATTTTCCCCGGCTTTGCCGCTGCCCACATTCTGTATGACGACAACGGCGCGGTCCGTGGCGTCCTGACGGGCGATATGGGTGTGGCCCGCGACGGCACGCACACCGCCCACTATCAACCCGGCATGGAACTGCTGGCGTCCTACACCATTTTTGCCGAAGGTTCGCGTGGCCACCTGGGCCGTGAGCTGACCGAGCGTTTCAAGCTGGACGAGTCCCGCAATGCCCAAAGCTACGGCATTGGCATTAAAGAATTGTGGGAAGTAGACCCCTCCCAATCGCAGCCCGGCCTGGTGATCCACACCGCTGGCTGGCCACTGGATTCGGACACCTACGGCGGCTCTTTCCTGTACCACCTGGATAACAATCTGGTCATGGTCGGGATGGTAGTCGGTCTGGATTACGCCAACCCCTGGCTGTCTCCCTTTGAAGAATTTCAGCGCTACAAAACCCACCCTGCCCTGCGCGCCACGTTTGAAGGCGGCAAGCGCATTGCTTACGGGGCTCGCTCCCTGACCGCCGGTGGTTTGCTGGCATTACCCAAGCTCAGCTTCCCCGGTGGTGCTTTGGTCGGTTGTGATGCCGGTTTCCTGAATGCTTCGCGCATCAAGGGTAGCCACGCTGCGATCAAATCCGGCTCCCTGGCCGCTGAGGCCGCTTTTGAAGCCTTGCAAGCCGGGCGCAAGCAAGACGAGCTGTCGCAATTTGCCGAAAAGTTCAAACAGTCCTGGCTGCATGAGGAGCTGAACAAGGCCCGCAACTTCAAGCAATGGTTCAAGAAAGGCCGCTCGATTGCGTCCGTCATGACCTTTGTGGAGCAAGGCCTGTTCAAAGGAAAAATGCCTTGGACACTGCGCAACGACAAGCCTGACCACGCCTGTTTGCAGCCTGCAGCCGAATGCGCGCGTATCGACTACCCCAAGCCAGATGGCAAGATCACCTTCGATCGTCTCAGCTCCGTGTTTATTTCAAACACCAACCACGAAGAAGACGAACCTGTCCACCTGACGCTGAAAGATCCGTCCGTTCCTGTGGCGGTGAACCTGGCTCGCTACGGTGGCCCCGAAGCCCGTTTCTGTCCGGCTGGCGTATACGAGTTCATCAAGACTGAAACCGGCGACGACAAGCTGCAGATCAATGCACAGAACTGCGTGCACTGCAAAACCTGTGACATCAAGGACCCCACCCAGAATATCGTCTGGGTTCCCCCGCAAGGCGGCGAAGGTCCGGTGTACAACGGCATGTAAAAACAAATCTGGCCTTGGTGTCACCGCCAAGGCCAGAAGTGTTAATGTCGAAAAAGCCACCCTGAGGGGTGGCTTTTTTTTGCTCTATGACTTGCGAGATCGGCTGGGCCAGTTCACTACGAACAGCCCCAATAGAATCAGGCCTGTCCCCATTAACTCCAGTTGAGTTGGCCATTCGTCCAACAACAGCCAGGCCAGCAAAACAGTCAGTGCAGGCACGCCCAGACTGGACATCCCCGCCAAGGTCGCGCTGACACGACTGACTACCGCCATCCACAGCAGCCAACCTACCCCAGTTGCAATCACGCCCAGGTACAGAACGCCACTGAACATCTGCCATTCCATCACGATAGGACGCTGGGAAATCAGGAAGCTCAAGGGCAGAACAATCACAATCCCCAGAAGACACTGCCAGACTGTGGCATTGAGCAGCTCCACTCGATGACGCTCAAATAGCTGTTTGGAGAAAACCGCCCCCAAGGCCCAGCTCACGCCACTCAATGTCGCCAGAACCGAACCAAGTATGCCGCCCATTCCTTCCCAGGGCGCAATCAGAAGCATCAAGCCCAAAATCGCGGGCACCATACCCATTACGTGACGTTTCTGAGGTCGTTGCCCCAACATGGGCCAGGACAACAGCAGAATCCAGATTGGCATGGTGTAGGCCAGGGCCACCATCTTGCCTGCCCCACCGGCTTGCAAGGAAAACTGGCTAAGCAGTTGAAAGCCGGTAGTCTGGAAAATGGCAACACCCAGGCTCAGCTTCCATGGCGTAGGCCGTAAATGCCCGCCTTTAAGACGCAGCACCAGCCATAAAAAAACAAATGCCACCGCATAGCGTGCTGCAATCAGATCCACTGGCCCGATGTAGACAGTCATCGCCTTCATCACGACCCAACTCATGCCCCAGGTCAGTACCACCAAGCCCATCAGCGCCAAAGCGCCCCTGTCTGCCTGCTGTTCCCCGCTCAAACCTTTCCCCTTTTCTTTGAATTCATGGACCGATGTTTTGGCCACGGACTCAATGCTAGGCTAATTCCACACTGCGCAGGTTTTCAGTAACAAAATAATCAGGAGAAATAAAAAAACCCTGGCTCTGCAAAGAAACCAGGGTCAAACAGGAACTACCAAAAAAATTAGTGTGCTTCGGACAACTGATCCAGAATGGCCGGATTCTCCAGCGTGGATACGTCTTGGGTGATCGGCTCGTTATTGGCAACAAAGCGCAGCAAACGACGCATGATCTTGCCCGAACGTGTCTTGGGCAGGTTTTCACCAAAGCGAATCTCACGAGGCTTGGCGATAGGACCGATTTCCTTGCCTACCCAATTGCGCAGCTCAGCGGCAACCTTGTCGGCCTCTTCGCCGGAGGGCAGATCACCATTCAGCACCACAAAGGCCACAATGGCTTCACCCGTCGTGGGGTCAGGCTTGCCCACAACAGCGGCTTCAGCGACCAGCGGGTGTGCCACCAGGGCAGACTCCACTTCCATCGTGCCCAAGCGGTGACCCGAAACGTTCAGCACGTCGTCGATACGGCCCATGACCCAGAAGTAACCGTCAGTATCACGCTGTGCGCCGTCACCGGCCAGGTAATAGCCTTTCAGCTCGGGGGGGAAGTAGCTTTTCACGAAACGGTCTGGATCGCCCCAGATGGTACGGATCATATTGGGCCAAGGCTTGCGAATGACCAGGAAGCCGCCATTGCCGCGTTCCGCTTCTTCACCCACCTCGTCCACAATGGCAACGTCCATGCCGGGGAACGGCAGGCCGCAGGAACCGGGTTTCAGGGGAGTGGCGCCAGGCAAGGGAGTAATGACGTGACCGCCGGTCTCCGTTTGCCACCAGGTATCCACAATAGGGCAACGCTCGCGGCCCACATTCTTGAAATACCACATCCAGGCTTCGGGGTTGATGGGTTCACCCACCGAACCGATGATGCGCAGGGTATCCAGATTGTATTGCTTGGGATGAATGGCCTCGTCCGCTTCGGCTGCCTTGGTCAAGGAGCGAATAGCGGTAGGTGCGGTGTAGAACACCGTCACGCCGTGGCGTTCAATCATGTTCCAGAAACGGCCAGCATCCGGGTAGGTAGGCACGCCTTCAAACACAACCTGCGTCACGCCAGCAGCCAGAGGGCCGTAAGTGATGAAGGTGTGGCCTGTTACCCAACCGATATCGGCGGTACACCAGAACACATCGCTGTCCTTGGCATCGAAGGTCCACTGCACGCTCAGCATGGCACCCAGCAGATAACCTGCCGAGGAGTGCTGCACGCCTTTAGGCTTGCCCGTAGAGCCGGAGGTGTACAGAACAAACAGAGGGTGCTCTGCATTCACGGACACGGCTGGGCACTCGCTGCCTTGACCTTTGACAGCATCTTCCCACCACAGATCGCGACCTTCATGCCAGGCAGCGGGGCCGCCCGTGCGTTTGTACACAATGACGTGACGCACGGCTTCGCAGTCACCGCCGCTCAGGGCTTCGTCAACTGCATTTTTCAGGGGGATGGCACGGCCACCACGACGCTGTTCGTCAGCGGTAATGACCAGGGAGGCACCCACGTCCACGGCCCGTTCGTGCAGGCTCTTGGCCGAGAAACCACCAAACACGACGGAGTGAGTAATACCCAAACGGGCACATGCTTGCATGGCCACAATGGCCTGCACCGACATGGGCATGTAGATCAGGGCACGTTCGCCCGTCTTGTAACCCAGGGCTTTCAAACCATTGGCAAACTGGCAAACCTGTTCATACAGTTCGCGGAAGGTCACTTTGGTGACTTCACCGCCGTCGGCTTCAAAGATCAGTGCAGTTTTGTTTTCAGTGGGGGTGCCAAGGTGCTTGTCCAGACAGTTGGCCGAGACGTTCAGCTCGCCATCATGGAACCACTTGTAAAACGGGGGCTTGCTGTCGTCCAGAACCTGGGTAAAAGGCTTGGTCCAGACCAGACGATCACGGGCCAACTCCGCCCAGAAACCGGGGTTGTCCTGCTCGGCTTTCTGGCAAAGCTCCTGGTAGGCCGCCATGCCAGCAATGCTTGCTTCGCGTTCCAGTTTGGGGAACACGGGAAAGACTCGGCTTTCCGACAGGACGGATTCAATAGACGTTGGACCGCTCATGGTGTTGGCTCCTTTATTTTCCAGATTTGGTGTTTTTTTTGGGCCGCGCATGGGCAGCCCAGCTTAATTTTATATAAACGTAACGCGCCTTACTTACTCAATCCTGACAACTGAGATCGGCTTGATTCTTGGCCAAAATGCCGCGCTGAAAATTCAAACGCGACAGGATCAGCAGGCCCGCCAGAAAGAATAATCCCGTGCAGGCCAGAGCCAAGCGGTGGTTCCCGCCGCTTAGCCAAGTCACCAGACCGTAAGACAGCGGACCACATACTGCGGCCAGTTGAATGGCAAAGGTCCACAAGGCGAAAAATTCAGCCAGACGACTCTTGGGAGCCAGCAGTCCAACCATGGCTCGCCCCGCACTTTGGCTACTCCCTATGCATAGCCCGGCGACGGCTGCCGCCGCCCAGAACCCCGCCAGGGAACGCGTGCTGACAGCAATGCCCACCATGACCAGCCAGGCACACAGCGTCAGTGCCAGAGCACGTCTATGGCCGATGCGATCCTGCACATGTCCAAACAACAAAGCCCCCACAGCGGCCGCAATATTGACGGTAAAGATCAGTGTCATGGTTTGCGCCATGGTGAAACCCATGGCCTCGGTGGCATACACCGCCGACAAAGTAATAATGACGGCAATCCCGGCTTGATAGGCAGCACCACATAACAACAAGGTGCGGAAATCGGGAAAATGCTGATGCACATCACGCGCCGATGCAATCAGGCGCGACAACATGCCCTGCTGCTCTGCCCCGCTGGGTGCACTGCGTTCGCGCAGAAACAGAAAAGAAGGCAAGGCTGACAAGGCAAACAAGGCAGCCGTAATCAGGGCAATTCCCGGCACATACTCCTGAGCCGTCCACCCTTGCGAGGTCGCCCAGGTCAGAAAAGCCAGGGAAAGTCCCAAGGCCAACATGCCACCAAAATAACCAAAACCCCAGCCCCACCCGGAGACACGCCCCAAGGCGTCAGGCCGGGCAATTTCCGGCAAGAAAGCGCCGATGATGGACTCGCCTATGCAGTAGCAATAATTGGATAAAGCGATAAAAACCAGGGCCCAGACGATGTCATTGGGACCGGCCCAATACAGCATCACGGTTGCCGACACACAGCCTAGGGTGCTGCTGAACAAAAGTCGCCTTTTGCCTTGACGTGCATCGGCTTTTGCACCGAGCCCCGGCATGGTCAACATGATGCTCAAATACGAAGCGGACAAGGCCAAGGTCCACGCCAAGGTAGCCCAGCTGCGGCCTTCGGCGACGACACCAACAAAATAGGCACTGTAAACACTGGTCAAAATGACGGTGGTGTAGCCAGAGTTTGCGAAATCATACATAGCCCAAGCCCACAACTCGCGCAGCCGTACTCCTTCGTTCAGGGCTTTCCCTAGGGCCTGTCCCATAAATCGCATCATTCAATCCCTATAAACAATAAAACTTCGCTCTATTTCGGCTAACTTTCAACAAGTCAGCAAGAAGAGCACTGGACCCATGCACAGGGCCTGAAAACCGCTGTCAGCCGCACTTTGCAACAGTATGATTCAATCGCAAAATACACTCCTACAATGCTTTACGGTGCAATTATCATCCGGTACACTGCCAAACATTCAACGCACAGCAACGTCCGGCAAAGTATGGTGCTTTTAGCCATACTTACAGCCCTGATACCCATCAATTGCTGCTAATTTCAGCAAAAATAGGCATCAAGGTTGTGCTGCTGCCCACCAAGTCCTTAAAAAAGCCCTGGTCATGCCGCCACATTACCTGAATCCACCCGCACTTTTGCACATTACCTATCGCAGCGCCAAGTATCTTTTGTTAGCCGGCGCGCTCGCTCTGACAGGGTGTGCCACCACTGGAACTCAACAGTCCAGCCAGAACAAAGATCGTGCAGAACTGGATCACGGCTATTACGCCGACTACGAATTCCAGACCGAGTCCGACCCGCTGGGTACATATCTAGCCAACCGCGCTCGTAACGACATCAATATTGCTTACAGCAGCGATCGTCGCCAAGGGCGCGCCGAAAGCCGCAGTAGCCAAGCTTCTTCCTCTACCCACGGCCTTGCCAACGCCGCCCTGGACTTCCTGGGCGTGAAGTACAGTTTTGGTGGCGATGCTCCCAGCACTGGCTTTGATTGCAGCGGTCTGGTGTCCTACGTGGCTGAAAAGTCCCTGGGTCTGAAGCTACCCCGCCAATCCAAGGACATTGCCAAAGAAGGCACTTCGGTTAACCGTAGCGAGCTGCGCAAAGGTGACCTGGTCTTCTTCAATACTCGTGGCGCTCGTTTCTCTCACGTAGGCATTTACCTGGGTGATGACAAATTTGTCCACGCCCCTCGCACTGGCGCTGTTGTCCGCGTCGAGAACATGGAAGTGGGTTACTGGAAAAAACGCTATAACGGCGCACGCCGTCTGGCGGCTGCCGATACGCAGCAGTCGGAAGCTCGTTTGCGTAGCGTCAAATAAGACCGCCCTGCTGCCAAACCGGCAGCACACAAAAAAGCCACTGTTTCATAACAGTGGCTTTTTTTGATCTGTAAAGATTCCTTCTTTGCCCCAGTAAGTCATGCCGCCAATCTAGTGGCTCTTGGACTTACCGAGCGGACAAGATTCACAATAGCCGCATTGGGTTAAGGCTTGCTTCATGCTACAAACCGAGCGTCGGCAGGCAACTACTCGAATACCGGACTTCAAGGCAGCAGCCCGGAAGGTTTTCATGACGTTGTGACCCAGGAAGTCGGTCAGCAAAATCAGCAAATCGGTGCCGGAAGGCAACTGCAGGGTTTTTTTCTGGTGGGCTGGATCACGCCCGCTAATATGATGTTTGATCGAGATATTGTGGATCTTGAGCAAGTCGGGAATGTTCCCCAGACGGTCTGCTCCAACCACGACTGCACTGACGTATTGAGACACAGGAAGCTCCATTGGCTAAGAAAGTTGGATAATGATAATCATTCTTATTATCATAGTCAATTGAGTCGATAGCTTGTTTCAATTTTTACTTATAGCCTTTGACCATAAGCTCTCACCTGCCCTGCAAAACCACGCCGACTGCACAAACAATAAGGGCCACCGTGTAATCACGATGGCCCGTATTTCCAACTAAACAGCGGCTAGCTCTACAACGGGCCACCAGCTTGTTTCTCATCCAGAGCGCTCAGCACCACATCCCGGGTCAATTCCGGTGCCAGCATCTCCAGCAGTTCAAAAATATAGTCACGCAGGAAAGCCCCGGCTTTCACCGCCACCTTGGTGTGGTGTGCGCCAAACAAATGCCCCGCTGGCAGGCCCACCAGACCTTTGTCACGACGCGGATCGAACGCGATGCCTGCGATGATACCGATACCCAGACCGACATCAACGTAGGTTTTGATCACGTCAGCATCAATAGCTTCCAGCACAATATCCGGAGTGATGCCATGCTTGGCAAAGGCCTCGTCGATCGAACCTCGACCCGAGAAAGCATGGTCATAAGTCACGATGGGGTACTGCGCCAGGGTTTCAATGGACAGCTGCTTGTTGGCAGGCAGATCAGCCAGTGGATGATCCGGCGTCACCACCACCGTATGCTCCCAGGTGTAGACCGGCAAAGCGACCAGGCCCGGCGTCAATGCCAGGGTTTCGGTAGCGATGGCCACGTCAGCCTGCTCGTGTATCACCATCTGGGCCAGCACAGGCGGGCTGCCTTCAGCCAAGGACATATGGACCTTGGGAAAGCGACGGCGGAATTCAGGGATCACCTTGGGCAGCAAATATCGTGCCTGGGCGTGGGTACAAGCGATCACCAAGGTGCCTTCATCACGGCGGGCGAAGTCGTCGCTGACACGCTTGAGGTTGTCGATCTCGCGCATGATGCGGTCGATCACCTCGGCGACAGCTTCGCCCGGTCGGGTCAAGCCCTTAATGCGTTTTCCATGACGTTCAAAAATCTTGATGCCCAGTTCATCTTCAAACTCGATGATCGCTTTGGACACCCCCGGCTGGGAGGTATAGAGCGAGCGAGCGGCTTCAGTCAGATTGAAGTTACGTCGGATGGTCTCTCGGACAAAGCGGAATTGTTGAATATTCATATGTTAATAGCCCCAGGTACAGGGCTATTATATGTAATAAGGAACAGCTCGCTTATTTCATTAAGTTATATATATAGATTCAACAATTACGTCATGCTGATTGTTGTATTCATCGTATTGGCATGAGCTTGCCAGCGGGCCGTCACGGTTTTGGTCTGTGTCCAGAACTGAACGGCTTGTTTGCCGTTCGGACCCAGATCACCCAGCTTGGACGCACGCGAGCCAGTAAAACTGAACCAGGCCACCGGCACAGGGATAGGAATATTGATACCGATCTGGCCTACGTCAATACGGTTCTGGAAGTAGCGCGCATGGCCGCCGTCCTGGGTGAAGATGGACACGCCATTACCGTTGGGGTTGCGGTTGATGAACTGCACCGCCTCTTCCAGCGTATTGACACGCACAATGCACAGCACGGGTCCGAAGATTTCTTCTTCGTAAATGCGCATATCGGCTTTCACATCATTGAAGATGGTTGGGCCGACAAAGTTACCGCTTTCATAGCCAGGCACTTTCACGCCACGACCATCCAGCAAGAGGCTGGCACCTTCTTGTACACCGGCTTCAATCAAGGATTCCACACGCTGGCGAGCACGCGGCGAGACCAAGGGGCCCAGATCGGCCTGACGGTCCGTACCTACGTTGACCTTCATGGTGGCAGCACGTTTGACCAGTTCATCAACCCACTCGCCAGTTTCGCCGACCATCACGGCTACCGAGATCGCCATGCAGCGCTGGCCGGCCGCGCCAAAAGCAGCGCCCAGCAATTGGTTGATCGCCACATCACGATCCGCATCAGGCATCACAATGCAGTGGTTCTTGGCGCCCATCATGGCTTGCGAGCGCTTGCCTGCTTCAGTGGCACGACGGTGAATTTCGGTGCCAACGGCCGTCGAACCAATAAAGGACACAGCCTTGACTTCAGGATGGGTCACCAGGGCATTGGCAATATCTGCACCGCCGTGGACCACGTTCAGCACTCCTGGAGGCAGGCCAGCTTCCAGAGCCAGTTCAGCCAGCATCAGACTGGCGCTAGGATCCTGCTCGGAAGGCTTGAGCACGAAGGTATTACCGCAAGCCACAGCCAGCGGGAACATGAAGCAGGGCAGCATCACCGGGAAGTTGAACGCGGTCACACCGGCACACACGCCCAAGGGCTGGATCAGGGTGTAGACATCAATACCGCCCGCAGCGTTTTCTGCGTATTCGCCCAATTGCATCGAAGCAATGGAACACGCGTATTCGATCACTTCCAGGCCGCGGCCTACTTCACCTTCAGCGTCAGGCATAGTCTTGCCGTGTTCACGCGAGATGGCTTCAGCCAGCTTGGCACTGTTTTCACGCACCAGACGCTGCAGATTCAGCATGACGCGCATGCGCGCGCCCTGGCTGGAATGGCGCCAGCTCTCATAAGCCTTGGCCGAGCTGGCAATAATGGTTTCCAGCTCTTCCATCGTGGCGTAAGGCACTTGGGCCACGACTTCCTGGGTGGCTGGATTGAGCACATCGTCCCAACGGGTGCTCTTGGATTGAACATGTTGTCCATCGATCAGCAAAGGTACACGAACCACTTCCGTCATAGCATGTCTCCAATGAATTGCTCAGGCGGCTAAGCCTTATTTGTTATCCCACTTGTATGAGGGTTCTCATCGAGTGTAGAAGCCTCAAGACCCGTTTACCATGTTGAAAAATGCACAGGAGCTGGGCATTTATGCACAAGTCTTTTTCAGGGCGGGCCCATCACGATGGACTGGGATAATCTGCGTTACTTTCTGGAAGTGGCCCGCTGCCAGCGTATCAGCGTTGCCGCTCAACGGCTGGGCGTTCAACACAGCACCGTGGCACGCCGTATCCAGGCGCTGGAGCAGGAGCTGGGCTTGCGGCTGTTCCACAAATCCACGGTCAGCGGCTATAGCCTGACCAGCGAAGGGCAGAATCTGCAGCAACGCATGGAGCCGGTAGAGAGCCGCTTGCTGGCGGCTCGCGATGCGATTACGGGCAAGGCCAGACCCTTGACCGGCAAGCTGCGCCTGGGCTGCACCGAAGCCTTTGGCAGCTATGTGCTGACGCCCTTGCTCAGCATTTTCCAGGCCCAATACCCAGAGCTGACCCTGGAGCTTTTGCCTGTACCCCGCCCTATCAGTCTGTCACGCCGGGATGCCGACTTGGCCATTGCACTGGAGCGCCCCCAACGCGGCCCTTACTGGTGTACGCGCCTGGCAGACTACAGCTTGCGGCTCTATGCCCATCAGGATTATTTGAACAGCCATCCGCCCATAGAAAGCGTGCAGGATTTGTCCCAGCATCGCTTTATTGCCTATGTGGATGATCTGGTGTTCAGCGACAGCCTGCGCTATCTGGAAGAAATCGTCAGATCCGCCGCCGTACGCTTTCGCAGCACCAGCGTGATTGCGCAGTACCAGGCCACCTTGCAGGGGCAAGGAATTGCCGTTCTGCCCTGCTTCCTGGCAAAAACCGATCCGCGCCTGCGTTGTGTTCTACCCGACCAGGTGGAATTGCGTCGACGCTTCTGGATGTTCTGTCATGAAGAGCAACGCCAGAACCCCAGCCTGACTCGGCTGTGGCACTTTCTGAAGCAGTCAGTGGAAGAGCGGCAGGATTTGCTGGATGGGGCTTGAGCCGCCAAACCGATCAAAAAGCCATTCGACAGGCACAAAAAGGGGGCTGGACGCCCCTTTTGCCGATCAGCTTACTGCTGGCGGTTTAGGTGCCTTGATGCGCAATTTACGCCACATCATGAAGAGCATGATCAGCAAGAAGATGGCATGAACCAGCCACAAACCGATTTCAAAACCCAATTGGCCATTACGAATCCAGCCGCGCGAGAGGTTGATCAGGTTCATATAGAGCAGACCTACCAGACCAGCCACCAGAATATTGCCTGAGCGTCCCATCCTGGGATTCACCGCTCCCAGAGGAATCGCCAGCAAGGCCAGATTCAGTGCCGCCAGGGGCAAAGCCAAGCGCCACATGATCTGTGAGCGCGCTTCGGCATCGTCATCACTGAGTAACAAGGTGGTTTGACGAGCCTTGATCTGCTGCTCGGCACGGGCGCGGATCGTTTCAGCGGTATTGCCTGCATCACGGCTCTCCAGACGCATGCCATAACTTTCAAAGTCCACCATACGGAATTCAGCCTGACCGGGCTTCAAGTCGTAGCGATGGCCTTCGCTCAAGACCAGAAAGCGATCGCCATTGGGCTGCTCTTCCATGCGGGCACTTTGCGCAGTCACAATGCTGAGCCACTGCGGGTCGATCACGCGGGCGATCACATTACCCAGCTCATCCCCTTCTTTTTCTGGGGAGTCGGCGTAAAACACACGGGCACCATCATCGGACTCGATAAACTGCCCGGCGGTCACCTTACTCAGGTCCGAGCGCTGCTCAAAACGCTGGCGGTACTCGGCAATCTGACGATAAGCCCATGGCGAAGCCTGCAAGGTCAGAACGGCAATCAGAATGGCAACCGGCACTGCACACTGCAAAACGGGCGTTACCCAGTTTTTCAAGGACAGGCCGCTGGCAAACCAGACCACCATTTCGGATTCCCGAAAGCTGCGCGTCACCGTAGTGAGCACGGCAATGAACAGGGAAACGGCCAGAATAATCGGCAAGGCGGTAATACTGGAAAAGGCGGCCAGACCCAGCACCACGTCAGGGCCAATCGTGCCATTGGCCGCTTCGCCTAACAAACGCACCAGAAGTACACTAAGCCACACAATCAGCAAAGTGGACAGTACAACGCCACTGTGACTTAAGATTTCGGATACCGCAGAGCGTTTAAATAGAGACATATGAGAATTTGCGAGATAATCGCAGGTACGATTTGCGACACACTGAGGATAGTTGAATGGAATTTAGCACACAGACATCCGCTTCTTTGCACCAAATTAAGACGGCCGCACTAGGCGTAGGCGTCTTTGCCGAGGGCATTCTAAGCCCCGCAGCGGAACTTATCGACCGCGCCAGCAACGGAGCTGTGAGCGCTGCTGTCAAAGCCGAGTTTAAAGGCAAGCCCAATACCCACCTGGTGCTGCGCAATCTGCCCGGTGTTAAGGCCGAACGCGTTATTTTAGTCGGCTTAGGCGCTCAAGAGGAATACAAAGCAGCAACTCATACGCAAGCCCAGGCCTGCCTTGCTTCTTACTGCCTGAAAGCAGACCTGAAAGAAGCCGTTTCGGCCCTGGCCAGCATTGATTGCAAAGGCACCACCTTGCGCAGCCGCGCTCAGGACGCTGCCGTGGCCGTATGCCGCGCCAGCTACCGCTACACCGCCACGTTCAGCAAGCCCGAACCTGCTCCCCAGCTGAGCCAGTTCCTGCTGTGGACGGCCCGCACCCAAGCCAGCGAAGCCAAGGCCGGTCTGGAGCAAGGTCAGGCCATTGGTAACGGCGTCAACCTGACTCGCTTGCTGGCCGACCTGCCCGGCAATATCTGCACTCCTACCTACCTGGGCAAAACCGCCAAGCAGTTGGCCAAGGAATTCAAGACGCTGAAGGCCGAAGTGCTGGAGCGCAAGCAGATCGAAGCCTTGAAGATGGGTTCGTTCCTGTCGGTGGCCAAGGGCTCGGATGAACCGCCTGCGTTCATCGTGCTGCGCCATACCCCCAACACCAAGACCAAACACGAGGACGGTCCTATCGTTCTGGTGGGTAAGGGCCTGACCTTCGACTCGGGCGGTATCTCCATCAAGCCAGCCGGCAATATGGACGAAATGAAGTACGACATGGGCGGTGCTGCCAGCGTTCTAGGCACCATGCGCGCCATTGCCGAACTGAACATCGACCGTGAAGTGATCGCTGTAGTGGCTTCTTGCGAGAACATGCCCAGCGGCCGCGCCAATAAACCGGGCGACGTCGTGACCAGCATGTCTGGCCAGACCATCGAGATCCTGAACACGGACGCCGAAGGCCGTCTGGTCCTGTGCGATGCCCTGACCTACGTCGAGCGCTTCAAACCCGCTGCCGTGATTGATATGGCCACCCTGACCGGCGCTTGCGTGGTCGCTCTGGGCCACGTCAACACCGGCCTGTTCTCGACCGACGACGACCTGGCTGATGAACTGATGCAAGCTGGCAAGCAAACGGGTGACACGGCATGGCGCATGCCCATGGACGACGCCTACCAGGAGCAACTGCGCTCGAACTTTGCTGATATGGCCAATATTGGTGGCCCACCAGCCGGTTCGGTAACCGCCGCCTGCTTCCTGTCCCGCTTCACCAAAGCGTACCGCTGGGCTCACCTGGACATCGCCGGCACTGCCTGGCGCAGCGGCAAGGACAAGGGCGCCACAGGCCGTCCCGTGCCTTTGCTGGTTCAGTACCTGCTTAATCAGTGTCGCTAAGCATGAGCCGCGTCGATTTCGCTTTCGGCGCGCCAGATCGCTTGCGTATGGCCTGCGAGGTCGTGCGCAAGCACTACGAGGCGGGCCGTCAGGTGGTGGTGTATCTTTCCGATGCCCGCCAACTGGCCCGTTTCGATCGCCTGCTCTGGGGTTTTGAATCCACGGCTTTTGTCCCGCACGTCGGTGTGGAAGACCCCTTGGCAGCCACCACCCCTGTTTTGTTGACCAGTGCCGCCCCCGTGCCCGCAGGTGAGCAAAGCTGGCTGTTGAATCTGGATGCCCAATGCCCGCCCGGTTTTGAACAATTCCCGCGTATATTGGAAATTGTCTCCGAACGGGAAGCTGACCGTACCCAGGCTCGCGAACGCTGGCGTGTCTACCAGGCGCAAGGCTGCCAAGTGCATGCCCATAAACTGGGTGCTTGAATAATAAAGAAGATTCTTGATTATTCAGGTAGTTGTCAGTTATTCTTGACCACTGATCTCTCTGTATTCTAAGGACTCATCATGAGCGAATTTCGTCAATCAAGCTTGCCTGAGCATAACGGCACCCTGGGCGCCCAGTCGCTGATTGCTCGCAATCGCGTCCTGCGCAACACCTACTGGCTGCTGGCCCTGTCCATGATTCCCACCGTGCTGGGAGCCTTGCTGGGCCTGTCCTCCGGGATTAACCGGGTTATGGGCGCCAGCCCAGGCCTGAGCGCCATTGTTTTCCTGGTCGGTGCCTTTGGCCTGATGTTCCTGATCGAAAAGAACAAGAACAGCTCGCTGGGTGTCGCCCTGCTGATGGCCTTTACCTTCTTCATGGGTGTGATGCTGTCCCGTCTGCTGGGCTTTGTCCTGGGCATGGGTAATGGCGCACAACTGATCATGCTGGCCTTTGGCGGTACCGCCGCAGTCTTTGGCGCCATGGCAACTATTGCCAGCACCACCAAGCGTGATTTCTCCGGCATGCAGAAATTCCTGTTTGTCGGTGCCGTTATCTTGCTGGTTGCGGCCTTGGCCAACATCTTCCTGCAACTGCCTGCGCTGATGCTGACCATCTCCGTGATGGCTATCGGTATCTTCTCGGCCTTCTTGCTGGTTGATCTGCAGCGCGTCATCAACGGTGGTGAAACCAACTACGTGTCGGCCACCCTGGCGATCTATCTGGACGTCTACAACATTTTCAGCAACCTGCTGGTGCTTTTAGGCGTGCTGGGCGGTAACCGCGAATAAGATCGCGGACCCCGCACTCCCCAAGCCCCCTTTTCGAAGGGGGCTTTTTTTATTATCCGCACGCTCAAGCACGCTGGCTTGAAAATCTGACCATGCCCCTCATCTGCTTGATCTTGCCCCAAGCTCATGGGGCCTTGAAGCGGCACGACCGGGCCTGAGCCATGGCAAAGGGAATCACCCTGACGCAGCGCCCTGTTTTTCGTGTCCTTGCTCAGACGCGCGGGTATAGTAAACCTTGTAGAAAATTTCCCCTTTGGAGAACACTGGTGGCAGTCTTTGAAACTCAACATATCGTCGACAATCTGCGCGGGGCCCGCGAAGAATGGCGACAGGCGCATCAACGCTTGAACGAGCTTGAAGGCCAGGAATTTCCGTCGGTACAAGCTTTGATTCAAGTGACCGAGCAGCTCAAAGGCATCCTGTTTCCCATGCGCCTGGGCAGCCCGGAGCTGCGTCGCGAGTACGAAGACCACTTTGTCGGCCACCACCTGGGCCAGGCGCTGAACACCCTGCTGCAACAAGCTCGTATCGAACTGCAGCGCGCCGCTTTGCTGCGTGGTGACAAGTACGACCGCGAGACCATTGAAGAGCAGGCACACAAGGCCATACAGGCTTTTGCCAACAAGCTGCCAGACCTGCGCCGCACCCTGGATCTGGACGTGGTCGCTGCCTATCAAGGCGACCCGGCTGCCCGCAATGTGGACGAGGTACTGCTGTGCTATCCCGGCCTGCTGGCCATGATCCATCACCGCATCGCCCACGCTCTGACCAATCTGGGACTGCCCCTGACGGCGCGCATTATTGCAGAACTGGCCCATAGCCAGACCGGTATTGATATTCATCCCGGCGCGCAAATTGACCATTCCTGTTTCATCGACCACGGCACCGGCGTTGTGATTGGCGAGACCGCCATCATCGGCAAGCGGGTTCGTATTTATCAGGCCGTCACCCTGGGTGCCAAGCGCTTTAGCAAGGACGAAAAAGGCTTGCTGCTGAAAGGTCAGCCACGTCACCCCATCGTGGAAGACGACGTGGTTATTTACGCGGGTGCCACCATCCTGGGGCGCGTCACTCTGGGTGCAGGTTCTACGATTGGCGGTAATGTCTGGATTACGGAAGACGTACCAGCGGGTTGTTCGGTGACCCAGGCAAATTTGTTGCGCAATCAACCTGACTGCCCGGAAAAACTGCGCTAAGCAGCCTGCTTATATCGCGCAGGACCCAGTCTGGTACGGCCCGGACTATCTCCTCTAGAAGAGCCCCGTAGTAAAAAAAACGACTCCTGTCATGTCCTTCCAAAAAGCATGGATAGCTATCCAACTTTGAAGAGGGACTCTCAGGAGTCGTTTTCTATCGGAGTTCTGCTTCATTCAGGAAGCCCCCAGAACGTCTGGGCAGACGCTAACTGCCCTTCGGCACTGGCTGGTACTAACTAGCAGAATTTACGCCTTGGGAGGCGGCACAGGGGGTCCGGGTCGCCACATTTTGATGAAACCTTCCATCGCCATCAAGGAAATGGCAATCCAGATCGGAATATAGGTCCACCACTGATTCGCGCTCATGGGCTCGTCCAGCAGCAAATACGCCACCCAGAACAAGAGCACCGGCTCCACATAACCCAGAATGCCAAACAAGGCCAAAGGCAACTGACGACTGGCAGACAGATAGCTGACCAGTGCAACGGAACTGATCAGGCCCAGAACCGGGACCTGCCAGATCAAGCGAGGCTGATCCGCGAACAGGCCCCACATCTGCGTGTCTTGAACAAAGAGCAGCCAGCAAGCTGGCAGGAACAAGAAGCTCAGATCAAACCAGAGTGAAGCCAGCGAGCCCAGACGCAGATAACGGCGCAGCATGAAATAAGGTGGATAACCCCCAACCACCACCGCTGTCGCCCAGGAGACGCTCCCTACGCGGAACAGCTCGTGCAGCACACCCACGCCGGCCAATGCCACAGCAATCCACTGAATAGTGCTCAATCTGTCTTTGTAGATCACCCGCCCTACCAGCACCATCATCAGCGGCAAGAGGAAGTAGCCCAGGGACACGTCCAGCGCCATCTGGTGCAAAGGCGCCCAGACAAAAATCCAGAGCTGTACCCCGACCAGGGCTGCAGCCAGCAAGAGCAAGGCAAAATAGCGCCAATTACCGGGCCAGTGTCGCAGAACCCAACGTACCTCCCGCCAGCGTCGTGCGCGCGTGATCACCAAAGCCAAGGCAGGCAAGCCCAGCACAATGCGCCAGGCAAAAATCTGCTCGCCACTGAGCGGGTGCAAGACGGTAGCGTAGTAGTACAGGCAGGCAAATAAAGCGGAGGCCAGGACCGACAGCAATACACCTTGCTTCATGAGTGCGCCTCATCCATTTTCTGACGCCGCAAATAAGCCTGCCCCACACTGAACAAACGATCACGCTTTAACAAAGTATGCGTATCCAGTGCCTGCGCTTCGGGCGTCAGCATCAAAGCGGGCAAACCATCCAGCAAGCGCTGCATCACATCCGGATGAGCGGCCATGAGCAAACCCAAAAACTGATCCGGCTCCCACAGGCTGATTCCCAGACGTCGCAGCTCGGAACGATTAAAGTCTTTCAGATTACGGGTCAGGATTCCCACCGGCTGACCGGGATAACGCTGCTGTGCCAAACGGGCAGTGGCGATCACATGCCAGTCCTTGGCATCGGAGTAGCGCAAGTCCTTCTTGAACTCGCTGCTATCGCCTAAATCGGCTTCGGGGTAACGCTGTTGCAGCGCTTCCCACTGCTCCTCGATAGAGGTGGGCATGACTTTCCACAACCTGCCCGCATTACGCCGCCATTCGTCCCCGATCACCGGACTCCAGACAGGCTTGAACAACTGCTCGTCAGCCAGGGCCAGGAGCAAGCGGCGCAGTACGTTGGAGATCAGTACGCAGGTATCCAGAACCAGCACGGAAGGAAGGGAGACGGCCATATCAATAGCGTTGCAGCTGCATGAGAACGGAGCGGGTATGCAAGGGGCGACCCAGCAAGCTGTTCAGGCGTTCGCGCAAGCGTATGCGCAACTCCGGCTCGCCGACAGGATCGTCAAAGTCCGGCGTGGCTTCATCAAAGCCATAGCCGGTTTCGGTCAGCAGCACCCACTCAAAGCGCCGCAAGGCCCCCGCCACGGGTGGACGAGGAATCTGGGCCAAGTGCACCAGAGCCTCTTCGTAGGCATCGAACAGAACAGGATGTGGGTCTTCACGCGGCAACAAACGAATCAGCAATTCGTTCATGTACCAGGCCGACATCAGGGCACGACCTTTCAAGGGGCGAATCCCGGCGCAGTCCGCCCGTGTCAGCGTTTTGACTTCATTCTTGCCCGACCAGGCCAATAACAAAGGCTGAAACACAGACAAAGCAGGCCGCAAAATGGAATGCGGCCTTTTAGCGCCTTTCGCGACCAGGGGCACCAGCCCGTGGTTACGCGTAAAGGCATGACAGATCAGGGACGTTTCACGCCAGGCACCGGTGTGCAGTATGTAGCCCGCTTCGTCCTGAAAGCGATGACGGGGATTACTCATACCCCAGGTCGCGCAGGACCGCTTCACGATCGGACCAGCCCTTGCGCACCTTGATATACACATCCAGGAACACAGGCTTGTCGATCAGCTTGGCAATATCTTGGCGAGCCTCGGTTGCAATGCGCTTCATGTGCATGCCACCCGCTCCCAACAGAATCGGACGGTGGCTTTCGCGTTCTACGACCACGCAGGCCGAAATACGCGCGCCCTGCTCGTTCTCGTCCCATTGTTCGATAACCACGGTACACCCGTACGGCAGCTCGTCACCCACCAGGCGGAAGATCTTCTCGCGCAGCAGCTCCGAGGTAATGAAGCGCACCGAGCGGTCGGTAATGGTGTCAGCGTCAAACATGGCCTCGCCTTCAGGCAGGCGGGAGGCGATCTCGTTCAGCAAAGGGTCCAGTTGCAGACGCTTGGCAGCACTGACCGGAATCACGGCACCATAGTCGAATTCCTGCGACAGGCGGGCGATATAGGGCAGCAAGTCATTCTTGCTTTTCAAGGCATCCACCTTGTTGATGACCAGAATGGTCTTGCCACCTTTAGGCAGCATGGGCAGCAATTCGGCGTCCGAAGCGGACCACTTGCCGGCTTCGACCACATGCACCACCACGTCCACATCGGCCAGGGCCTGGGTCACGACGCGGTTCATCATGCGGTTCATGGCCCCACCGTGCTTGGTCTGAAAACCGGGGGTGTCCACAAACACCATTTGATCGTGATCACGCGTCAGCACACTGTTGATGCGGTGACGCGTGGTCTGCGCCTTGCGCGACACGATCGAAATCTTGCTGCCGATCAGGGCATTGGCCAGCGTGGACTTGCCGACATTCGGTCGTCCAACAATAGCCACGAAGCCGCAGCGAAAAGGGGTCTCTGTCATTCTGTTTCCTGCGACACTGCCACAGGCAGTGTCAATTGTGAGGGGCGACGATGGCGACTGGCGCGCGTCGTCTTGGCTGGAAATTCAGCTTCTAAAATAGCAATGGCCTGCGTAGCGGCGGCTTGTTCAGCCGCACGACGGCTGCTGCCACTGGCACGAACATGGATGTTGAGCTTGGCGATCGTGCATTCGATATCGAAGAGCTGATCGTGGGCTGCGCCATGGGTGGCCACCACGGTATACACCGGCAAATCCAGCTTGCGACCTTGCAGCAGCTCCTGCAGCAAGGTCTTGGGATCTTTCCCCAAGGTTTTGGGGTCCACATCTACCAGCATGGGCTCATAGAGCTGGGTGATGACGGTTTGGGCTTGCGTAAAGCCCGCGTCCAGAAAGACAGCGCCAAAAATGGCTTCCAGCGCGTCTGCCAGAATGGAGGGACGACGGAAACCACCGCTTTTCAGCTCCCCTTCCCCCAGACGCAAATAATCCGACAAACCCAGACGAGTAGCAATTTCCGCCAGAGCGGCCTGTTTGACCAGATTCGCTCGCAGGCGGGACAGATCGCCTTCATCAATGCGTTGGAAACGGTCGAACAACAAGGCCGCAACCGTGAAGTTCAAGACCGAATCCCCCAGGAACTCCAGCCGCTCGTTATGGCGAGCGCTGTGGCTACGATGGGTCAAGGCCTGCTCAAGCAGGCCTGTGTCTTTGAAGGAGTAGCCGATAGCGGCTTCAAGCAAAGCAAGACGTTTCATTAATGGAAGCGACCTATACGGCTAAGTTCGCGGAAATTCATCCAGATAAAGAAGGCGCGTCCCACAATATTCTCATCGGGCACAAAGCCCCAATAACGACTGTCCAGACTATTGTCGCGATTGTCTCCCATGACGAAGTAATTACCTTCGGGCACCACACAAGAGATACCGTTGGAGAAATACTCACAGGAGTCGCGGTTGGGGAACGCCACGATAGGCATCAAACCCTGAGGCTGAGTCTTGTTCAGCAAGATGTTGTGCTGCACTTTGCCCAGCTCTTCCAGATAGCGCCCAATGTAGGCGGAGCGATCCGGTTCGTAGTAATCGCCACTGCGCACTTGGGTAATGACTTGACCATTGACGGACAGCACCTTGTCGCGGTACTCCACACGGTCACCCGGCACACCGACCACACGTTTGATGTAGTCCACCGTGGTATCAACGGGGTAACGGAACACAATCACATCACCACGCTCGGGATGGCCCAAAGGCACAACCTTGGTGCCGCTAACGGGCAGGCGAATGCCGTACTCGTATTTGTTCACCAGAATCAGATCGCCATTTTTCAGCGTGGGCAACATGGAGCCTGACGGGATGCGAAACGGCTCAATGATAAAAGAGCGCAATACAAACACGAACAGAATGACTGGGAAAAAACTGACGCCATACTCAATCCACCACGGCATGCGGTTGGCCTGGTCATAAGCGTCCTGGCGCAGTTGCTGCAAGTGCTCAGGGTCTTGAGCTGCCGTTTCCGGTACCGCCTGCATCGCGGCCTGCGCACGCGCCAGACGGCGCGAGCGCAGGGAGAAACGATCCAAAAACCAGATTGCGCCGGTCAATATCAGCAGTACAAACAAAATCAGAGCGAAATCCCAGCTCATCGGTTTCCTTTAAAGAAATTAAAGCAGTCCTGGCTGTGGTCGGCTTGAGCTGCCGACCAGAGCATTACTTATCCTCGACCTGCAAAATTGCCAAAAAGGCTTCCTGCGGAATTTCCACGTTCCCAACTTGCTTCATCCGCTTCTTACCGGCTTTTTGCTTCTCAAGCAGCTTTTTCTTACGAGAAATATCGCCGCCATAACACTTGGCCAGCACGTTCTTGCGCAATGCCTTGACGTTTTCGCGAGAAATAACTTCGGCGCCAATGGCAGCCTGAATCGCAATATCAAACATCTGCCGCGGAATCAGAGAGCGCATCTTGGCGACCACTTCGCGTCCACGGTAACGGGCGTTGCTACGGTGCACAATCATGGACAGGGCATCAACCCGGTCGCCGTTGATCAGGATATCAACCTTGACCACATCGGCCGAACGGTATTCCTTGAACTCGTAGTCCATGGAAGCGTAGCCGCGCGATACCGATTTGAGTCGGTCAAAGAAGTCCAGCACGATCTCGGCCAGAGGCATCTCATAGACCAGGTTCACCTGACGGCCATGATAGGTCATATTTAACTGCAAACCGCGCTTGGCTGTACACAGGGTCATGACCGGGCCTACGTATTCCTGCGGCATTAGCAGCGAAACCACAACAATAGGCTCGCGTACGTCTTCGATATGGGCCACTTCCGGCATGCGGGAAGGGCTTTCAATCATCAAGACTTCGCCGTCACGACGCTCGACCTCGTACACCACCGACGGTGCGGTGGTGATGATATCCATGTCGAATTCGCGCTCCAGACGCTCCTGGACGATTTCCATATGAAGCAGACCCAGGAAGCCGCAACGGAAACCAAAACCCAGCGCCTGGGACACTTCGGGCTCGAACATCAGGGACGAGTCGTTCAGCTTGAGCTTTTCCAGAGAGTCGCGCAGCTGGTCGTACTCACTGCTTTCCACCGGGTACAAACCGGCAAACACCTGAGGCTTCACTTCCTTGAAGCCAGGCAAGGCTTTTTCAGCCGGTTTGCCGGCCAGAGTGATGGTGTCACCAACCTTGGCGTGTTCCAGCTCTTTAATACCGGCAATGATGAAACCCACCTCGCCTGCAGACAGATGAGGACGGTTTTCAGACTTGGGGGTAAAGACACCGATATGCTCGACAAGGTGCGTCGCACGAGTAGCCATCAGCAGAATTTTTTCCTTGGGCTTGAGCACACCGTTGACGATGCGCACCAGCATGACCACGCCCACGTAATTGTCAAACCAGGAGTCAATGATCAGGGCTTGCAAGGGAGCAGTCGGGTCACCCACTGGCGGCGGAACACGCGCCACGATGGTTTCCAGAATCTCGTCGATACCCAGGCCGGTTTTCGCACTGGCGGCAATTGCGTCACTGGCATCAATGCCAATCACGTCTTCCACTTCCTGGCGAGCTGCATCCGGGTCAGCCGAAGGCAAGTCCATTTTGTTGAGCACTGGGATCACTTCCACGCCCTGATCCAAAGCGGTATAGCAGTTGGCTACAGTCTGCGCTTCCACACCTTGGGAAGCGTCCACGACCAGCAAGGCACCTTCACAGGCCGACAAGGAACGGCTGACTTCATAGGAGAAGTCAACGTGGCCGGGAGTGTCGATCAGGTTCAGGTTGTATACCTTGCCATCCTGAGCCTTGTAGTGCAAAGCGGCGGTCTGGGCCTTAATCGTGATGCCACGCTCTTTCTCGATGTCCATCGAATCCAGAACCTGGGTCGACATCTCGCGGTCGGCCAGGCCACCACAGCGTTGGATCAGGCGGTCAGCCAAGGTCGATTTGCCATGATCGATATGGGCAATAATAGAGAAATTGCGGATGTGATCCATAAACCCGTTAATAAACAAAGAAAATGTTGAGGCGCAATGCCAGAGAGACGGCACAAGAAAGGGGCGCCAATGACGCCCCTTTTCAGTCCACGCGCCGAAAACGCAAGACCCGTCCTGTCAGACGGGCGCACGTGGAGCCAGTATCCATTCGGGGCAAACTGCCCCCGCGAATAGCGGCGGAAAAACTCCGGCCCCTGGCCGGAGTTCATCAATGACTACCATTTTAGCCGTTTTACAGAATTTTTATTTCGATGGCGTAATCAAAACCCATTGCGACTGCCCTGCACGCAGGACCAGCAAGGCTGCTGCTTTGGATTTATCCAAGGAAGCCACCATTTTAGCGTATTGATCCGGCGTCCCTACGTCTTTATCGTTGACACGCAAAATCAGGTCACCAGGCTGCAGACCGGCTTCGCTGGCAGGAGCCGTGGCCTCTGTCACCTGAACCGCACTTTCAACGCCCAAACGCTTCAGATCAGCAGCAGGAACTGCCGTCACTTTCAAACCAAAAGCATCGGCCGTGCTGGCAGCAGAACTGTCTTTCTCGTCCTTGGCGGCAGCAGTTGGGCTGCTGGAAGGCATTTCTTCGACATCAATCTTGATGGTCTGCAACTTGCCCTTGCGCCAGATTTCCAGTGTGGAGCTTTGACCTGGTTTGGTGCTTCCCACAATACGGGGCAAGTCTGTCATTTGATCAATGGTGCGACCGTTGAACTTCAGGATCACGTCGCCAGACTGAATACCGGCCTTGGCGGCAGGACCGCCCTCTTCCACGCTGCTGACCAAGGCTCCCTTGCTGTCTTTCAGACCCAGTGCGGTAGCGACATCATCGGCTACCGGAGTGATCTGCACACCGATACGACCGCGAGTCACCTTGCCGTCAGACTTGAGCTGCTCGACCACATTCATGGCTTCGTCGATAGGAATGGCCAGGGAAATACCCATGAAGCCACCGCTACGCGAAATGATCTGGGAGTTCACACCCACTACTTCACCATTCAGATTGATCAGCGGACCACCGGAGTTACCAGGGTTCACAGCCACGTCGGTCTGAATGAAAGGCAGGTAATCGCCGGTTTCACGGTTGATGGCGCTGACAATCCCGGAGGTCACGGTGGATTCCAGACCGAAGGGCGAGCCAATAGCCAGAACCCACTGTCCTTTCTTGAGCTGCTTGGAATCACCGATCACCATGGGCTTCAGGTCTTTGGCTTCGATCTTGATCAGGGCCACGTCGGTGCGCTCGTCCGTCCCGATGATCTTGGCTGGATATTCCTTGCCGTTGCTCAGCGTGACGAAAATGCCATTGGAGTCGGCCACCACATGGTTATTGGTCAGGATGTAGCCGTCAGCAGAGATGATGAAACCCGAACCCACACCACGTGGCACTGTGCGCTCTTGAGGCTGCTGGCCTTCATTGCCACCGCCACGAGGGCGCTGCGGCGCCATGCCGGGCGGCATGAAATCGGGCCCAAAGAACCAGCGGAACATATCATAAGGATCCGAGCCCGGACCCATGGCGGGGGAGCGCACCCGGACGGCCTCGGTGGTACGGATATTGACTACTCCATCCTCGGTCTTGGCAACAACGCCAGTAAAGTCAGGCAGCCCCAGCGTCGTGCTCTGGACTTGCTCGGTTGTCGTGACAGGCTGAGCCTGCGCGTAGGCCATAGGCGCACCCGCCGCCAGCATCACGGCCGCCGTCAAGGCCGAGAGAACAGGAATACGCATTTTTTGACTCGATTTTTCCATTCAAAGACTCCTGGTGGACGATAGTCAATGTGTCCGGGATAGAGGGGTGAACTGGGTACCTTCCAGCAAGGCGCGCAAGGTCTGTACAGGTACGGCACCCGTGCTGGTCAAAACATAATCATTAATGCGACTGCGGTACATATTCATGGAGCCACGGTGAAAGGCACCCAGGCTGTTTTCTTCTGCTTCAGGGGTCCCTACCTTCTCCAGAAACACGGAAATGGCAGCCAGACCATCAGACAACATCAAATGGGTGACCTGACGCCCCGCACGCATGGGCCGGAGCATTTCGGACCGCAAGGTAAAACCGGCAGGCATGGCCAGATGCCAACCCAGCTCGTTCAAATCTATTTTTCGTACTTCGGGTTCGACCACTTCCCACTTGCTGGGGTTCCAACTGGTACGCAGTTCCTGCAAATCCACCTGCTCGCCAAAGGCAACAGAGGCAAAAGCGATCTGATCCACTACCTCTTGTTGTGGGTCCAGAGTCTGCATTTTCAATAGCAAATGATGATCGGTATCGGCACACACGCGGTAGCCGTAACGCTGATCATCCTTGGGAACCAGCTCGATCAGGTCGCAAGGGCGACCGGCCACGCGCTCGCGCGATGGCAAGCGGCGCATATCGTAAAAATTGGGTAATTGGCTGACATCACCAACCAGAAAACTGGGAAAGCGTTCGTTTTCACGACGCTCGATCACCACCATTTTCTTTTCGGGAATCAGGCATTGGGTGACTTCGTTCTGACGCAGAAACTCGCGCGGCTCGCCGTCCAGAATCTCCAGACGCTCGCGCTCGCCGGTACCATCAATAATGTGGACCAGTTTCATGGACTGGCTGGCCTGATCCTGGGTGTAAATAATGACCCCGGAATAATCCAGGTCACGCGCCGCTTTATGGACTTTCTGCAACCAGGGCAGATCCAGGGGCTCCAGCCCGCTGGCATCCTGAGCCAGTACAGGTGTGCACAGCACCGCCAGAGAAAGGGCAAACAAGCCCTTATAGAGACGCGCCAAGCCCATCTGCGACGGCATACGTACAGACCTCATTGACCCAGGGCTCCACTTTCAAAGGAAACATGGCGTACCGGACCGGTACCAACAAAGTCGCGGTGCAAATCCGCGTAATCATTCCAGAGCTGATCATCCTGGGCGCTGGCCACCAGCGTGCCTGGCACGGAGTTCACCCCCATATACGGCAGGCCTACCCACAAGGCGGCAGCCACGGCAGCCACCACGGCCAGGCCGCTGACACCATAGCGCTGCACCAAGGGTCGTTTCATGGCATTCGGGGCGAGCACGGTAGGCTCTTCGTCAATTGCTTTGGACAGACGCGCGTAAAAGCGATCCGACGTACGGATCGCCAGCGCATCGGTACGCATGACGTCACCAATCAAATGGTAGGTATCCCAGACTTGACGCCCGTAGGGGGAGTCCAGTTCCTCGGGGCGTATTTCAGCCTCGCCATCCACCCAGGAAGACACGGCGGCCTCCCAGGCATTGAGTTGATCATCATCGGAATGGGATTTCAGGGCTTGCATCATCAATCCTTACCACCGTCGTTCACTATCTTCACCATCGAGTATGGGACGCAATTGCGCAGCAATGGCGTCACGGGCTCGAAAGATGCGTGAGCGTACAGTTCCTATAGGGCAGTCCATGGTCTGAGCAATATCTTCGTAGCTCATACCTTCTATTTCACGTAGCACGATAGCCGTCCGCAACTCTTCGGGCAGTGCCTGGATCGCTGTATTTACCGTTTCAGCAATCTGGCGACTGACCATCATCGATTCTGGCGTGCTTATATCGCTTAGGTTGTCGATTCGGTCAAAAGTTTCACCTTCTTCAGTTTCGACGTTCTGCAAAGTGTTGGGACGTCGGGCGGCCGAGGCCTGCCAGTTACGGGCCGTGTTGATCGCAATGCGGTACAGCCAGGTGTAAAAAGCACTCTCGCCCCGGAACTGGGGAAGAGCTCGGTACGCTTTGATGAAGGTTTCCTGAGCCACGTCCTCGACTTCAGACGGGTCACGTACCATGCGGCTGAGCAGACGCATGATCTTGCGCTGGTACTTCAGTACCAGCAGGTCAAAGGCTCGCTTATCCCCACGCTGAACACGTGCAACTAGTTCGGCATCGGTATCGCGTTCACTCATTAAGAATCCTTATTCTGAGCACGGACCTGATGAGACAGTCGGTTGGCACATAAAGACAAGGCCCACCAGTCCTGCTGCGACTGGGCGCGGCGCCATACGGTCACGGTACGGCAAGCCTTGGAGCAATCACGGCGCAAACGCAAGGTCATGAACCAGGCACAACGCCAGATCTGCTCTATTTGCACGGACTCCTTTGCAGCCCCCTCGCACTTCAAGGAGTATAGCCCTGCACGATACGCTAGTGTAGCGCGCTCATCCCATGCCCCACGACTGCGAGCATACAAAAAATAAGCCCACAAAGCACCTGCCAATATTGCCAGGGCCCAGGGCCATTGCCAGCTAGACATTGTCCAGGCCAGGGCTGCTGCAAGCAAGGCACAGACAAAAGCGCCCAGTCGGCGCACCGGAGCCGGAGCTCCGATCGACCAGGACTGGGCGTTACGAGTGGGGCAGTCCAGCTTAGCGAAGACGACGAACCACCATCGAACCGTTAGTGCCGCCAAACCCGAAGGAGTTGGACAGAGCGACATCAATCTTCATGTCACGCGCCTGGTTGGCGCAGTAATCCAGGTCGCAGGCAGGGTCCTGGTTGAAGATGTTGATGGTTGGGGGCGAGATCTGGTTATACACCGCCAAGGTGGTGAACACCGCTTCAATACCACCGGCCGCACCCAGCAGGTGACCCGTCATGGACTTGGTGGAGTTGACCACCAGCTTGTAAGCGTGATCGCCAAAAGCCAGTTTCAATGCTTCGGACTCGTTCACATCGCCCAATGGCGTGGAAGTACCGTGTGCGTTGACGTACTGAACTTCGTCAGCGTTGATGCCACCGTTACGCAAGGCATTCATCACGCCACGACGCGGACCGTCACGGTCGGGCGAAGTGATATGGTGAGCGTCAGAGCTCATGCCGTAGCCGGAGAACTCGCCGTAAATGCGTGCGCCACGTTTTTTGGCGTGTTCGTACTCTTCCAGCACCAGCACACCAGCGCCCTCACCCAGCACAAAGCCGTCGCGGTCCATATCCCAGGGACGCGATGCCGTTTCAGGATCGTCGTTACGGGTGGACAGAGCACGCATGGCAGCAAAACCGCCAATACCCAGCGGGGACACGGTGGACTCGGCACCGCCGGCAATCATCACATCGGCGTCGCCATACTCGATCAAGCGAGCAGCGTCACCAATGGAGTGCAGGCCGGTTGTACATGCCGACACAACAGCGTAGCTAGGACCTTTCAGGCCCAGGCCGATGGACAATTGGCCAGACACCAGATTGACCAGGGAGCCAGGCACAAAGAACGGGGAAATCCGACGTGGGCCCCGTTCCAGATAATCTTTTTGGGTTTCTTCAATGCGGGGCAAACCACCAATCCCCGAACCTACGATAACGCCGACACGCTCAGCATTGATGCTGTTGATGTCCAGGCCGCAGTCCTTCCAGGCTTGCATACCTGCCACCACGCCGTAATGGATAAAGGTATCCATCTGCTTGGCTTCTTTGGACGAAATGTATGGTGTTAAATCAAAATCCTTGACCTCACCCGCTATCTGGGCTGTTAGGGCCGAAGGATCGAAACGGGTAATACGCCCGATGCCCGAACGCCCATTGACGATGTTATCCCACGCGGTAGGAATATCGTTGCCGACCGGGGAAACAATACCCAGCCCGGTAATCACGACACGTCGTTTCACGGATGACTCCTAAACACAAAAAAAGCGGTTTAAAGGGAATAACTGCGTCTTGCAAGCTAAAGCCGCCGGGCACAGGCTACTCTCTGGAAACCGCTCTGGAGCGAGGGCGTGCACAATGCCGCCCACCCTCTTAATTGAACTTACTGCTTGCTGTGAGAATTGATGTAGTCCACAGCTTGCTGGACCGTCGTGATTTTCTCAGCTTCTTCGTCTGGTATTTCGGTTTCGAATTCGTCTTCGAGCGCCATCACGAGCTCGACCATGTCGAGCGAGTCGGCACCGAGGTCGTCGAGAAAAGAAGATTCGTTTTTGATCTCGGCTTCGTTAACGCCAAGTTGTTCAGCGACGATCTTCTTGACGCGCTGTTCGATGCTTTCCATGCAGATTCTCCAAGTTGGGAAAAATTCCCGCAAATTATAGCCAATCCATACTGCTAAGAGGGATAAGCTATGACAAAAAACGGCGTTCTTGTATGAGGCCCAACGTTATTCTTACAACGCCGGCTCAAGCAATAGGCCCCAAATAATCCCGCAATTTTACCTCAGCCGGGCGCGATGCCAAGCCTTACATGTGCATACCACCATTCACATGGATGGTGCTGCCCGTAATATATTGCGCTTGCGACCCGGCCAGGAAGGCTACCGCGTTAGCGATATCTTCAGCAGCGCCCAGTCGTCCCAGGGGGATTTGCGACAAAATTGCCGCCGACTGCTCAGGGGTCAGAGAGCGTGTCATGTCCGTATCAATAAAGCCCGGAGCGACACAATTAACTGTAATGTTACGGCTACCGAGCTCGCGCGCCAAGGCACGGCTCATGCCGGCGACACCGGCTTTGGCAGCTGCGTAGTTGGCTTGACCGGGGTTGCCGCTCTCGCCCACCACCGAAGTGATGCTGATGATACGGCCCCAGCGGGCTTTCATCATGGGGCGGATAACGGCACGCGACAGGCGGAACACGGCACTTAGATTGGTCTGGATAACGGCATCCCAGTCTTCATCTTTCAAGCGCATGGCCAGATTGTCACGCGTAATACCGGCATTATTAACCAGAATGTGCGGGCCACCGTCTTCTTTGCTCAAAGCCGAAATCAGCGCTTCGCAAGCAGCCGGGTCGTCCACGTTCAAAACATGGCCGTAGCTGCCATTCTGATCCAGCACAGCGGAAATCGCCTGTGCGCCGGACTCGGAAGTAGCGGTACCAACCACCTTGGCACCACGTGCCATCAACTCTTTAGCAATCGCCTGACCGATACCACGCGATGCGCCGGTTACCAGGGCAGTCTTGCCGCTTAGATCCAACTCTTGCATTTATGCTCCCTCCAGGGCTTCCAAAGTGGCCTGCAAGGACGCAGGGTCGCTGATCGACAAGGCGACCAGATCACGGTCAATACGCTTGACCAGCCCCGTCAGCACTTTGCCCGGGCCACACTCGACCACGTGGGTGACTCCTTGAGCCTTCATGGCCTGGATAGTCTCAACCCAGCGCACGGGATGCCAGGCCTGACGGACCAGCGCATCTTTAATCTGTTCGGGGTCGGTAGGCGCGGCTACGTCCACGTTATTGATCACGGAAATAGCAGGAGTTTGCACTTGAACCGAGGCCAGAGCCTGGGCCAGCACAGCAGCTGCCGGTTCCAACAGACTGGAGTGGAAAGGAGCCGATACAGGCAGCACCAAGGCACGCTTGGCACCGGCTTCTTTAGCCAGCGCACATGCACGATCTACCGCTTCCACATTCCCGGCTATCACAACCTGAGCAGGCGCATTGTAGTTAACAGCCTGAACAATCTGCTGTCCCTCAGAGGCACGAGCACACACATCGCGCACTTGATCGTCATCCAGACCCAGCACGGCAGCCATGGTACCGACACCCACAGGTACGGCAGCTTGCATGGCATCGGCACGGATGCGAACCAGCGGAACTGCTTGTTCCAGGCTCAGAGCACCGGCAGCAGTCAGGGCCGAGTATTCACCCAGGCTATGACCGGCCATCACGGCAGGAGCGGGGCCACCGGCCTGAATCCAGGCCTGATACATGGCCACGGCGCTAGCCAGCATGACAGGTTGAGTATTGGTAGTCAGGTTCAGAGCCTCGGCAGGCCCTTGTGCCATCAACTGAGCCAGGTCCTGGCCCAGCGACTGGCTGGCTTGTGCAATGGCTTGCTGTACGACAGCAGACTCGGCCCAGGCATCGAGCATGCCTACGGACTGCGAGCCTTGTCCTGGAAAGACAAACGCAATTTTCATGGTAGAAAAACCCAAAGAGATGAGGCGGTAATCCGGATCGCGCTACTTAGCAGCGGACCAGCACCGAACCCCAGGTAAAGCCGCCACCCACGCCTTGCAACAGCGCCAGATCACCGGCACGGATACGACCATCCCGGCGAGCGGCATTCAGGGCCAATGGCACACTGGCTGCCGAGGTGTTGGCATGTTGATCAACCGTGATAACCACCTTCTCGGAGGGGATACCCAGCTTACGACCTAGAAAATTGATGATACGAACGTTGGCCTGGTGCGGCACCAGCCAATCGATATCGGCCAGAGAGACGCCAGCCTGTTCGCAGACTTGATTGGCCGAAGCGGCCAGAGAAGTGACAGCCAGCTTGAACACAGCCTGACCATCCATACGCAGGAAGGGATCGCCCACTACCTGACCGTGCGAGACATTGCCTGCCGCGCACAAAATACCCATTTGACTGCCATCTGCATTGAGCTGGGCAGCCAGAACACCGGGTTCATCGCTGGCTTGCAGAACCACAGCGCCCGCACCGTCGCCAAACAGGACGCAGGTAGAGCGGTCGTTCCAGTCCAGGATGCTGGAGAACACTTCGGCACCGATGACCAGCGCATTGCGCGCACGGCCGGCCTTGATCATGGCGTCGGCAGTCGTCAGTGCATAGACAAAGCCGCTGCACACCGCTTGTACGTCGTACGCGGCAGCGCCCTTGTTGCCCAATTCGGCCTGCACCAGACACGCGGTGCTGGGGAAAACGTAATCGGGAGTGGAAGTAGCCACCACAATCAGGTCCAGATCCTGGGCAGCAATGCCCGCATCTTCCAGCGCCTGACGCGCGGCCTGGGTTGCCAAGTGGCTGGTACGGACACCGGGATCGGCAAGATGACGCTGGTGAATACCGGTACGCTCGACAATCCACTGATCGGAGGTTTCGATACCCTTTTGAGCCAGCTCCACCGCTAGATCATCGTTAGACACAATCCGAGGAGGCAGGTAGCCGCCTGTACCGATAATCTTGGCAAATATCGTCATTTTATGTTCCCGATCAAGCCCGTTCTTATGAGGACGAGGGCTCTGAAGTATGGCGTGTATCTGGTTCGCCGCTTTGCTCTTCATGCAAGTTCACACTTTGCATGATGCGTTCGACTGCCTGGCTGGTACCGCTGAGCAGACCATTGAGCACCGCACCGCGGGCCCGTTGCAAAGCATAACCGAAAGCGTAGGCATCGGCAGAACCATGACTCTTGATAACAATACCGCGTAAACCCAAAAGGGCCGCACCGTTATGACGGCGATTATCCACCCTGTCGCGGAAACGATTCAAGACAGGACGAGCCAGCAAAGCGGACACTTTGCTCAAGGGGTCACGGGTAAATTCGTCGCGCAGCATACTGCCGACCATCTTGGCCAGCCCTTCAATGGATTTAAGGACCACATTGCCCACGAAACCGTCGCACACGACCACGTTGACGGTACCTTTGCAGATATCGTCGCCTTCTACGTTGCCGTAAAAATTCAGTCCGCTGGAGCGCAGCAATTCAGCCGCCTTCTTGACGACCTCGTTGCCCTTGATGACCTCTTCACCAATATTGAGCAAGCCCACGGTGGGACGCTCATGACGATCCACGATACTGGCCAGCGCAGAACCCATGATGGCGAACTGCAACAGGTGTTCTGCGGAACAATCCACATTGGCACCCAGGTCCAGCATGATCGTGGCCCCGCCCTTTTGGTTAGGGATGGACGTGGCAATGGCTGGGCGATCAATCCCATCCAGAGTTTTGAGTACGTAGCGCGAAATTGCCATCCATGCGCCGGTATTGCCCGCAGAAATGCAGGCATCAGCTATCCCGTCCTTGACGGACTGGGCAGCCACTCGCATGGAGGAGTCTTTTTTGCGGCGCAGGGCCACCTCGACCGAATCGGCCATGGTGACAACTTCGGATGCGGGAAGAATGTCGTACCAGGAGGTATCGACATTACCTTGCGCACGCAATGTTTGCTCGATGGCCTGAGGCTCGCCAACCAATAAGCAGTGCACATCCGGATAGCGCTTGGCAAAAAGCAGCGCTGCAGGGACAGTGACGGATAAACCGATATCGCCGCCCATGCAATCGATGGCAATACGTATTTTTTTGTTAGACATCAAGCATGCAACCTATGTTGCTTGCAACGACAAAGAGACTATTACTCGTCGTTCTTTGTTTTCAGCACTTTACGGCCACGGTAGATGCCGTTAGGGCTGATGTGGTGACGCAGGTGCAGTTCGCCAGTCGTAGGCTCGATAGCCGTCGAAGGACCAGTAAGCGCGTCGTGCGAACGACGCATGTTACGCCGGGACGGGCTCTTTTTATTCTGCTGAACAGCCATGATGACTCCTGTAGATGGACAACCCCGAATAAATGGGTGCAGCCCGAAAAAATTAACGAATTAGTAACAAACAATCAAGACTTCTTGAGCGAGCCCAATACGGCAAACGGGGACGGCCGCTCAAAGGCGGACTCATCCAGGTCGTCAGATTTGGCTTCCATGGACAGCGACTGCGCGTCGGGACAAACCTCATGGCGCGGCACATAGGGCACGCTAAGAATCAGCTCGTCCTCGACCAGTCCCAGGACATCCAACTGGCCTTCACACAAGATGCGATCAGGACCTTCCGTATCGTCATCATCCAGCTCAAGTTCGTCCTCGGTTGCCACAATCTGTACTTCGTTGGAAATATCGATGGGCCACTCAAAAGGCTTCACACAGCGCTGGCATTCCAAAATGACACTACCTTTGGCCTGCACATGCACAAAACGACGCCGGGCAGAATCTTCCCGACCCGACACACTCCAGTCAATGCGCAAATCGCCTTGATCGGGCAAATCGGATACCAGACGAGACAAATCTTCCACCAGCACCTGGCCCGACATTTCCTGAGGGGCACGGGCTAGATTCAAGGTGTCGATATACTGTGTCGTCATAAGTATGCTTAGGGCATCAAACCACGGTTTTACCAGGATCTGGAACCGCTTGTTTGTTCTGCTTTATTTGTCGCTTTCGCTTGTTTGCTGCTTGCTTGTTTCACTGCCTTGGTATCGCTTGGGGGCTCTACCACTTTTTCTTGTACTGCTTTTTTTCCTGCCCCTCGGTATTGAAGCATGTAAAGCGCAGTCGGCAAACCGCCAAGCTAGCCCACAACCATTTCAATAACGAAGAAAACATTAGATAATACCGTGCTAAGCACAAGGCAGTCAAACCAAAGCACAGCTAAAACACACTATGCGTCTCATCCTTGCATCAAGCTCAGTCTATCGCCGCGCTATGTTAGCGCGTTTGGGCTTGCCTTTCACCTGTCAGTCTCCTGACATTGATGAAACCCCACTTCCCGCAGAGGCTCCCGCCCAGCTCAGCCTGCGTCTGGCGCGTGAAAAAGCGGCCCGTATCAGCCAGCTGAACCCAGGCGCCCTCGTGATCGGCTCCGATCAGGTCGCCACATCGGGCCAGGATGCTATTGGCAAGCCTGGCGACCATGCCGGTGCGCAGAAACAACTGCGTCGCCTGAGCGGTCAAGACATCGATTTCCATAGCGCTTTATGCGTGACAGATGGCCAGGAATTTCTGTGCAGCGATATTGTTACCAATTGTCGTTTTCGCGCATTGAGTGATGAAGAAATCGAGCACTATTTGCTGCAGGAAAAACCGTATGACACCGCTGGCAGCGCCAAGGCCGAAAGCCTGGGTATTGCCCTGATGGAGTCCATGCGCTCGGACGACCCAACCGCTATCATTGGCCTGCCGCTGATCGAGCTGTGCACCATGCTGCGTCACTTTGGCTTGAACCCCTTGCGCCCCACCCTTTTGCCCCCTTCCGTTTAGGACTGATACGCCATGCCCCAAGCCGCCCCTTTGCACCTGATCCCCGTAGGCTTAAGCGAGAGCCCGATCAGCGGCTGGCTACCCGCCGACGTCAAGGCTTTGACGCGCGAACTGACCGTCTTTATTGCCGAGAACGCCAAAACCGCCCGCGCCTTCCTGAAACTGGTTGAGCCCGTGGTACCTCTGCAAGAAATCACCATTCACACGCTGGACAAGCGCGGCAATAAACCCGGTGAAATGCGTGAGTGGTTGAAAACAGCCCTGCAAGGTCAAGCCATTGGTCTGGTATCGGAAGCTGGCTGCCCCGCCGTCGCCGACCCCGGTGCGCTGGTGGTTGCCATGGCCCACGAAATGAAGATCCCCGTGCGCCCTCACGTTGGCCCCTCTTCCATTTTGCTGAGCCTGATGGCCAGCGGCCTGGACGGTCAGCAGTTTGTATTCCACGGCTATGCGCCTGTAGATGGGGCCGCTCGCGCCAAGCAGCTCAAGCAATGGGAAAGCCAGTCCCAAGCCCTGAAACAAACCCAGATCCTGATCGAAACACCTTATCGCAACCAGGCCATGTACAGCACCTTGCTGCAGTCCCTCAAGCCCACAACACGCTTGTGCCTGGCTCGTGACCTGACAGGTACGCGTGAATTGATCCAGACTGCCACAGTTGAACAATGGCGCGAGCGCCAGCCGCCTGCCCTGGACAAAACCCCCTGCATTTTCCTGTTTCTGGCTGGTCGTTAAGATGAAATCCCTGTCTTTTCTTACACCCGTCTTGAAGCGCAGCGTTCAGATTGGCGTACTTAGCCTGACGGCCTTATTGGCGGCCTGTGGCAGTAGCGGTCCCTTCAAACTTGATGACAGCTATAGCGCTCAGGGCCAGAACAGCCGAGTGCGTTATCTGGTCATGCACTACACCGCTGGCGACCACGCCACCTCCTTGAAGGTGCTGACGCAGCGTGATGTCAGCGCCCATTACTTGGTCAGTGACGAGCGCCGTCCCACTGTCTACCGTCTGGTTCCAGAGGAACGCCGCGCCTGGCATGCAGGTCTGGGCTCCTGGTACGGTTTCACAGACCTGAACACCGGCTCTATCGGCATCGAAATCGTTAATATGGGCCGCTTGGCAGATGGTCGCTGGGCTCCGTATACGTCCGGGCAGATTGAAGCAATCAAAGCACTGTTGAAAGACCTGGCTCAGCGTCATGGCGTGTCTGCCCGCAATATTATTGGCCACAGCGATGTTGCCCCACAACGCAAGCTGGACCCCGGCCCTCATTTCCCCTGGAAGGAACTGGCCCAAGCAGGCATAGGCCGCTGGTACAAGGAATCACAGGCCCGAGCACTGCAGGCGCAGTACGCCACGCGTCCCCTGCCCTCTGCCGCTCAAACCCAGGCCCTGCTGCGCAAAGCAGGCTACGAAACGCCTGACAGCGGCGTGTTCGACAAGGCCACACAAAACGTGATCGCCGCCTTCCAGATGCACTACCGCCCAGCCCGCTACGACGGCACTCTGGATGCCGAAACAGCCGCCATTCTGCAAAGTCTGGATTGATAAAAAAACAGGTAATGGGCTTATGCTCATTACCTGTTTTGCTTAGTGCACTGTCTTATTCAATACTGGCCAGCGGCGCAAAACCAGCAAGCCCACCAGAACCAAACCATAGACATAAACTTCCACCACATCATTTTTACCAGTACGAATCAGGTAAAAGTGCAGGATGGAAAGCACCGCCGCCAAATACACGGTTTGATGCAAGCGGCTCCAGCCACGACCCAAACGTTTCTGCCAACCATGCGTGGAAGTCAGGGTCAACGCCAATAAAATCAGCACAGCCACTACCCCGATCGCAATCAAGGGCCGCTGCACCACGTCCTGCCACATGGACAGCCAGTCGCCCGAGCGATCCCACCAGGCCCAGGCCAGGGTATGCAAAGCTGCATAAAAAAAACTGAACAAACCCAACATGCGGCGCCAACGCACCAAGGCGGGCTGAGCCAGCAAACGCCTTACAGGACTTAAAGCCAGGGTCAACAGCAAGAGCACCAAGGCCCAAACCCCACTGGATCGGGTCAAAAACTCGGCTGGATTGGCACTTAGGCCATTATTGAAACCCAACCACACCCAGCGTCCCAAGGGAAACAAGCCCAGCAAGAACACCAAGGGCTTGAGCCTATCCAATTGCGCAGCCTTCCAGGTACTCATCAGTAATAGCGCCTTAAATCCATATCGGCATACAACCCCGCTACATCTTCGGCATAGCCGTTAAAAGGCAAAGTCGGTTTTTTGGTGGCGAAGAATCCCGAACCGATGACACGTTCAGTGGCCTGGCTCCAGCGGGGATGCGGCACTTCCGGGTTCACATTGGCATAAAAGCCATACTCATGCGGAGCCACCTTCATCCAGCTGGACTCGGGCATGGTGTCCGTCAAGGTGATGCGCACCAAAGACTTGGCCGATTTGAACCCATACTTCCACGGCACGATCAGCCGCACCGGCGCTCCATTCTGAACAGGTAGACTTTTTCCGTACAGACCGGTAGCCAGCAGAGTCAAAGGATGCATGGCCTCATCCAACCGCAGCGCCTCCACATAGGGCCAGGCCAAGATACGAGAGCGTAGACCCGGCATGGTTTCCGGGTCCGTCGCTGTTTCAAACCGAACAAAGCGGGCCGAACCCTGGGGCGACGCCTGCTTTAGCAAGGCCGACAAGGAATAGCCCACCCAGGGCACCACCATGGACCAGGCTTCAACACAACGCAGACGATAAATACGCTCTTCCAAAGGGGCCAGCTTCAATATCCGGTCCATATCCAAGGTAAGCGGCTTGTTCACCAAACCGTCAATCTGCAAAGTCCAGGGTTCAGTCTTGAATTTCCCCGAATGGCGGGCAGGATCTTCCTTACCCGTGCCAAATTCGTAGAAATTATTGTAGGAGGTGACATCGGACTCGCTGGTGGGCATATCGTCCAGTTTCCAGCGCTGGGAAGGCGTGAACGACAAGTCCTGCCCTACCGGGACCGCCTGAGCCCGACCCGGCAAGCTGGCCGCCAGGGCCAAGGCGCCGGGAGCCTGCAAAAGCAGGCGGCGGCGCGCCCGCCAGACCGACTCGTCGGTAATTTCAGAGGGACGTATGGGCTGCGAACGTGATTTGAACATCTCCATCTCCTGAACCTGTCTGGCAAGATGGTCGTCAAACCGGCTTGCCGCCTATTAAATCCGTGCCAATACCCAATCGCGCATTTGCGCCACATTATCAACCATGACCGTGGGCTCAGCCTTGGCCAGGGTTTGAGGATCGTGCGCGCCGTAAGTGACAGCCACGCTATCCATGCCTGCATTGGCCGCCATATGAATATCGTGCACGGTATCGCCCACCATCAAGACCTGCTCGGGCTCCAACATCAATTCGGCCAGCAATTGATGCAGCATTTCCGGGTCCGGCTTGCTGCGGGTTTCATCTGCACAACGGGTAGCATCAAAAAAAGTGCTGAGATTGACCTGCTGCAGCACTCTATCCAAACCTTGACGACTTTTACCCGTTGCCACTCCTAAGGCAATCTGGCGGCCCCGAAGTTCACCCATGAAAGGCAATATTCCGTCAAACAGCTTGATATGCGGGTCGCGCTGCATAAAGTGATGTCGATAGCGCTCCAGAAACAGCGGCATCTGCTCGGCAGTCAAATCCGGCACAGCGCGATACAAGGCGCTTTCCAGCGACAAACCAATAACCCAGCTGGCTTGCTGAATCGAGGGCACAGGCAATTGCAGATCCGCACTGGCCAACTGAATAGAACTGGCAATTGAGTACGTCGAATCCATAACTGTGCCGTCCCAATCAAACAGAACGGCGGCGTAACGCGTCATAACTACTTCTCCAAACGCTCAAGAACGGCCTGACAGGCAGCCGGCAAGGCGGCCTCCAGAACCAGAGGCTGTCCGGTGACAGGATGATTGAACTCCAGGCGTCCCGAATGCAGGAACATGCGCTTGAAGCCCTGGCGGGCGAATTGATCGCGAATGGCGTCGTCGCCATACTTGTCGTCGCCCACAATCGGAAAGCCCGAATGGGCCAAATGAACCCGGATCTGGTGAGTGCGGCCGGTTTTCAGCTCCGCCTGTACCAAAGTAAAGCGACCAAAACGGCGCTGCATGGTGATGATGGTATGCGCAGGCTTGCCCGTGGGGTCAACCTTGACGCGCCGCTCCCCACTTTCGGTCAGCCAGCGCAGCAAGGGGAAACGGATATGCTGGCGATCGTTCACCCAATCGCCCTGCACCAGCGCCCAATAAAACTTGCGAGCACGGATTTCGCGGAACATATCGTGCAAACCAACCAGAGCAGCACGACGCTTGGCGATAATCAGCAAGCCGGAGGTATCCCGGTCCAGACGGTGGGCCAGCTCCAGAAAGGGCTCCTGAGGACGGGCAGCACGCAACTGCTCAATGACACCAAAAGACACACCACTGCCACCATGCACGGCAACACCGGCTGGCTTGTCGATGACCATCAGGTGCTCGTCCTCGAACACCACCGGGAAAACGGCAGCGGGAACATGACGCGGCTGCTCGGGCTCGGGCAGGCGCAGCGGCGGAATCCGCACCATATCGCCGTCCTGCAAACGATAGTCACTGCTGATACGGCCTTTATTCACGCGCACCTGACCGCCACGGATCGCTTTGTAAATGTGGCTTTTTGGCACCCCTTTACATTCACGTAACAAAAAATTATCTATACGCTGACCTGCCCGCGTTTCATCAATGCGTAATATTCGCACTTGAGGGGCTGATCTTTGTGATTCATGAGGTTTGCACATAACAAAAAGGGGCATATAATCGCTTCAGCCTATGGAAGCTGAGACTGGGTCCAGCGTAGAGATGCAAAGGGTGCGTCTCCGTTGGATGACCAAGGACTGATAATTGTATCCTTGAGTTCCAGCTTCCGGGTCATAAGGTCGCCGGGGTGAGTCCGAAATAGCGAAAGTCGTGTGGCAAGAAGGCCCGCTTTCCAAGAGATGTTTTCCTCCCGCGTGCGGCGCTGAATTCCTGCACAGATTGTCCCGCTCTTTTGCACCAGCCGCATGATTTATGCGGCTGCCGTTCCCCCAGCAATTTTATATTCGTCAAACACACACCGTGACTCTGACCCCCCTGCTGATTGAACTTCGCGCTTTGGCGCGACTCGTGCCTCCCAGACTATAAGCCGGTAGGCCGATTTTGCCTGCCTGCACCAAACTGATGCAGCTATAGCGCTACACACCTGTGACCCGCGGTCGTGCGCCGATATTTCGGTGCTCCATGACAACGGAGATCCACACTCATGAAACGCATGTTGTTCAATGCGACGCATCAAGAAGAACTACGCGTCGCCATTGTCGACGGTCAAAAACTGATTGACCTCGACATCGAAACAGCCGGGCGCGAACAGCGCAAAGGCAATATCTACAAAGGGGTCATCACCCGCATCGAACCCGGCCTGGAAGCCTGCTTCGTCAGCTACGGTGAAGAGCGTCACGGCTTTCTGCCATTCAAGGAAGTAGCTCGCAGCTACTTCAAGGAAGGGGTTGATGTACGCAGCGCCCGCATCCAGGACGCCCTGGTTGAAGGCCAGGAACTGATCATCCAGGTTGAAAAAGAAGAGCGTGGCAACAAGGGCGCTGCCCTGACTACCTTCATTTCCCTGGCAGGCCGCTATCTGGTTCTGATGCCCAACAACCCCCGTGGGGGTGGCGTATCGCGCCGCGTTGAAGGCGAAGACCGCCAGGAACTGCGCGAAGCCATGGACCAGCTGGACATCCCGCAGGGCATGAGCATCATCGCCCGCACCGCAGGTATCGGCCGCAGCGTCGAAGAGCTGCAGTGGGACCTGAACTACCTGATGCAGTTGTGGACCGCCATTGACGGCGCAGCCCGCGACAATGCAGCCCCCATCCTGATTTATCTGGAATCCAGCCTGGTTATCCGGGCAATCCGTGATTACTTCTCGCCCGATATTGGCGAAATCCTGATCGACACGGACGAAATTCACGAGCAGGCCGCCGCTTTCATGAGCGTGGTCATGCCCGACAATCTGCATCGCGTAAAGATGTACCGCGATGACATCCCGCTGTTCTCGCGCTTTCAGATCGAACACCAGATCGAAACCGCCTACTCGCGTACCGTGCAATTGCCTTCGGGCGGTGCTGTCGTTATCGACCACACCGAGGCCCTGGTTGCCATTGACGTGAACTCGGCTCGCTCCACGCGTGGTGCCGACATTGAAGAAACCGCCCTGCGCACCAACCAGGAAGCCGCTGACGAAGTGGCCCGCCAGTTGCGTTTGCGTGACTTGGGTGGCCTGATTGTTATCGACTTTATCGATATGGAAGACAGCAAGAACCAGCGTGCTGTCGAACAACGCCTGCGTGATGCCCTGCACCTGGACCGTGCTCGCGTCCAGATGGGCAAGATCTCGCGCTTTGGTCTGATGGAACTGTCCCGTCAGCGCCTGCGCCCTGCCCTGAACGAAGGCTCCCACATCACTTGCCCACGATGCACCGGCACTGGCGTCATTCGTGATGCCGAATCCAGCGCCCTGCACGTACTGCGTCTGCTGCAAGAAGAAGCCATGAAAGAAGGCACGGCCGCCCTGCACGCTCAGGTGCCGGTGGATGTGGCTACCTTCCTGCTGAACGAAAAACGCGCTGACATCACCAAGATCGAATCGCGCCTGAACATTGCCCTGATCCTGATTCCGAACAAGAATCTGGAAACCCCACACCACATCATCGAGCGCCTGCGCCACGACGACCCCCGTCTGGACGAACTGCGCAGCAGCTACGAGCTGGTCCAGCAGCCTGAGCAGCAAGACAGCTTGGTGCCGCATCGCAGCCACGAAATCAAGCCTCGTCCAGAAGCCCTGGTCAAGAGCACCACACCGGCCCAGCCAGCTCCCATGAGCAAGCCTGCTGCCGCCGCAGCCGCCAGCGCCGCTGCTAGCGACAACAAGCCCGGCCTGCTCAAGCGCCTGCTGAACTGGTTGTCCGGCGCACCTGCCGAACCCGTGGCCGAGACCACCAAATCCGAAGGCAGCAAATCCTCCTCTGGCCGCCGCCAAGGTCGTCCCGGCCAATCCAATAGTGGCCGTGGCCAAGGTGGTCGTGGCCGTCGCCAGTCCAACCGCCCGGAAGCGGCTCAGGAAGAAAAAGCCAGCACGGAAAGCACCGGCGGTAATACCCGTGGTCGCCGCCGCAACGCCTCAGCAGGTAACGAATCTGCTCTGGAAACTCCACAAAGCGCCAACACGACGCCCGCCACTGCCGACGAAGGCAGCAGCAACAGCCGCAACCCACGCAACCGCCGTGGCCGTGGCCGTCAACGCCGTGAAGAAGGCAGCGCAGAAAACGTCGAGCTGAACAAAGACGTCGCCAGCACAGAAGCCCAGCCCGAACAGGCTGCTGCCGCAGTGGCCAGCGTGGCCGCAGTTGCTGCCGTGGCCGCCACCAAGCAAGAAGCGCAAAACCGCGCTGAACAGCTGGCCGAGGCCGACAGCGCTGATACCAGCGACAACTCGGATGCCGAAACCGACGAGAACAGCGAAAACGGCGCTCTGGACCCAGAGCGCAAACGTCGCCGTCGTCGTAGCCGTCGTGGTCGTCGCAACACCGACGCCAACGCCGTAGCCGAGAACGAAGAGAACAACGAAGAAGGCAATACCAGCGCCTACGTTGCTCACGAAACACCTAGCTTCAACCCCGCTGCCCTGGATGCCCAGGAACAAGCTGCCGCCCAAACCGCAGCAGCCGAGCCTGAACAGCCACAAGCAGCCGTAGAGGCACCTGCAGCCCAAGAAGCCGCTCCTGTCGCCGTAGAGGCCTCTGAAGAAGCTCCTGCCGCTGCTCAAGCCGCACAACAAGCTGAAGAAGTCGCTACGACCCCGGTAAACGCTGTTGAAACCGCTCCAGCCCAGGAAGAAATAGCCACTCCAGCCGTTCAGGCCGAAGTTGCTCCAGAAGCTCCAGCCGCAGAAGAAACCGTTGCTCCTGTGCAAGCAGAAGCTGCCGCCGAACCTGCCAAAGCAGAAGTGACCGAAGCTCAAGCTGAAGCCGTGGAAACAGCCACAGCGCCCACAGAAACGCAAGCCGCAGCAGAAACCCCAGCCGTTGAAGCCGCTCCAGTGGAAACTGCAGCCGTAGAAACCGCTACTGCCCAGGAAGAAGTTGCTGCTCCAGCCGCTCAGGCCGAGGTAGCTCCAGAAGCTCCTGCCGCTGAAGAAGCTGTTGCTCCTGCGCAAGCAGAAGTTGCTGCCGAACCAGCCAAAGCAGAAGCCACCGAAGCTCAAGCTGAAGCCGTGGAGACAACTGCTACTCCCGCAGAAGCACAACCTGCAGTTGAAGCCCCGGCCGTTGAAGCCACTCCAGTGGAAACCACAGCCGTAGAGACTCGCGTTGAGACTCAAACGACTGCAGCTGCAAAAGCCCCTGCTGCCGAACAAGCACAGAAGCCCACAGCCGCCCCTCTGGAAGCCGTACTGAACGCAGCGGGCATCGAACTAGTGGAAACCGTTCGCTCGGCAACACAGGACGACTACCAGCCCGCACCAGTGCGCCTGGGTCGCCCACGCAAGCAACGTGCTGCAGAAACCGAGAACAGCGAGCCGCTGCAACAGGTTGAAACGCAGTAAACAGCAAGACTAAAAACGCCGCCCTTTGGGGCGGCGTTTTTTTTCCTCTCGTATCCATAAAGAGCAGCCATCTAGGCTCCGTCTCCCTCTTCTTGAGCCCTCTGCGATATTCCTTTTTTCTTGGTGTGGGGAGTACGGCCCTGGGGCGAGTCAGGGACTTGGCCGCGGGCCATTGAACAATCCAGGGTGCAAGCCCAGTGCTGTTCGAGCCAGACGCTTGTACTTGGTCCGGGGGACCAAGCACCTGGCGAGTTCACTGGGCGCCTGGATTGTTCAATAGCCAAGGGTACCCGTGCGCAGCACGGGCCAGGGCCCCGCCCCAGGGTCGTACTCCCCACACCAAGAAAACCAAGCCAATCTCGCCCTGAAGCTTCAACTCACAAGCCAACGCCTCAATACCAAAAACCGCTTTGCAAAAAAACAAAAACACGGCAGCCCAAAAAAAACGCCACCTAAACCCAGGTGGCGTTCTTCTTTAGCAATTCCTTGGCAATCAAGAATGCCGCGACACAGCCTCAGCCGGCTGACGAGTCAGCAAAGCCAGCAACTCGGCCAGCTCACGCTGCAGCTCGCGACGATCAACCACCATATCGATAGCGCCCTTCTCCAGCAAGAACTCGGCACGCTGGAAGCCTTCGGGCAGTTTCTCGCGCACAGTCTGCTCAATCACGCGAGGACCGGCAAAACCGATCAAGGCATTAGGCTCGGCAATCACCACATCGCCCATAAAAGCGAAACTGGCCGACACACCACCCATGGTGGGGTCAGTCAAAATGCTGATGAACGGCAAACCCGCCTCGGACAATTCAGCCAAAATAGCCGTCGTCTTGGCCATCTGCATCAGAGAGAACAAGCTCTCCTGCATACGCGCGCCACCCGAAGCGGCCACGCAAATAAAAGGACTGCGGTTGGCAATAGCTGCCTGCACGCCACGTGTGAAACGCTCGCCTACCACGGAACCCATGGAACCGGCCATATATTCAAACTCGAAGCAGGCCACCACGGCAGGCACAGACAGAATCGTGCCGCTCATGACCACCATGGCTTCAGTTTCGCCCGTCTGCTTGGCCGCCTCGGAAACGCGCTCGGTGTACTTGCGCGAATCGCGGAACTTCAAGGGGTCCATAGGACGGGTGTTGGAACCAATCTCGGTCTGGCCTTCGGGGTCCAGCAAGGACTTGATCCGGGCACGAGCACCAATGCGCATGTGATGGCTGCATTTGGGGCAGACATTCAAGGTGGCCTGGAGATCTTCCTTGTAGAGCACAGACTCACACGACGGACATTTCACCCACAGCCCTTCGGGAACGCGACGGCTGCTTTCGGGGTTACGGTTAATTCGCGGCGGGAGTATTTTCTCGATCCAGCTCATTGTTAGATCCTGTTTTCGCCTGGCCGGCACCCGGCCCACCAAGCTCTTTATTCTGAAAAAAAGCGCCTGTTCCTAAAGAACAGGCAGATGATTCTATACGCGGAATAGGTATTTAGGCTAATTATCCAGTGCCTGACGTATCTGTGCGAGCCATTGGCTGGCTGCTGCAACCGCAGCCGCATCCATATCCTTTTGCTCTTTGCCAGCGTTCTCCTGCACAGCCTGTTCCATGGTCTGGATCAGCTTGGAGCCAATGACAACTGCGTCCGCGCTACGGGAAATGGCTTTGGCGCTTTGCGCGTCCCGAATCCCGAAACCCACTCCGACCGGAATTTTGACGTGCTGACGAATACGCTGCAAGTGGTGTTCCACATCAGCCACATCAATCTGGGCCGAACCGGTCACACCTTTCAGGGACACATAATACACATAGCCCTGCGCCAAAGCGGCTACCTTGGCAATACGCTCGTCCGTGGACGTGGGCGAGAGCAGGAAAATGGTATCCACGCCCTGCTCGGTCAGCAAACGGGTGAAATCCTCGGACTCCTCAGGTGGGTAGTCCACCGTCAGCACACCGTCCACACCCGCCTTGCCTGCCATGACAGCAAATTCAGCCTGACCGATACGCTCAATAGGATTGGCGTAACCCATCAGAACAACCGGCGTTTCCTCGTCGATCAAGCGAAACTGCTGCACAATCTCCAGCACTTTACGCAAGCCCACACCACGGCTGATGGCACGTTCAGCCGCTTGCTGAATCACCGGGCCATCGGCAGTGGGATCAGAAAACGGTACACCCAATTCAATGACATCTGCCCCGGCCTGACGCAAGGCATGCATCAAGGCCACGGTAGCGGGCACCGAAGGGTCTCCGGCCGTAATATAAGGCACCAGGGCACAGCGCCCGTTCAAACCTTCAAACGTCTTTTTCAGACGCACATTACTCGACATATCCGTTCCCGATTGCTTACAGAGTCAAGCCGCCGTACTCGGCGACCGTGTGCATGTCCTTATCACCGCGACCGGACAAACTGACCAGGATGATTTTATCCTTGGGCAAAGTCGGGGCAATGCGAGCCGCATGCGCCAGCGCGTGCGAGGACTCCAGCGCGGGCATGATGCCCTCGATGCGGCAGCAATCGTGAAACGCTTTCAGGGCGTCTTCATCGGTGCAGGTGGCGTATTGCGCACGGCCACAATCTTTCAGCCAGGCGTGCTCGGGACCCACACCGGGGTAATCCAGGCCAGCGGACACCGAGTGCGTAGGCATGACGTTACCGTCATCGTCCTGCAGCACATAGGTACGGTTACCGTGCAGCACACCCACCATGCCCTTGTTCAGGGAAGCCGAGTGCTCCAGCGTATCCAGACCGCGGCCAGCCGCTTCCACTCCGATCAGCTCCACATCCTTGTGCTCGATGTAGGGGTAGAAAATGCCCATGGCATTGGAACCACCGCCCACCGACGCCAAAACGTAGTCCGGCTGACGACCGGCGTCCTGAGGCATTTGCTCCACGCACTCGTCACCGATCACGCATTGGAAGTCGCGCACCATCATCGGGTAAGGATGAGGTCCAGCCACCGTACCAATGATGTAGAAGGTATTGCTGATATTGGTGACCCAGTCGCGCATGGCTTCGTTCAGCGCGTCTTTCAGGGTGCGCGAACCGGATTCCACAGGAACGACCGTCGCACCCAGCAACTTCATGCGGTACACATTGGAAGCCTGACGGCGCACGTCCTCGCTACCCATGTAGACCACACACTCCAGACCATAGCGGGCGGCGACCGTAGCCGTTGCCACGCCGTGCTGGCCTGCACCGGTTTCAGCAATAATACGGGGCTTGCCCATGCGGCGAGCCAGCAGAATCTGACCGATACAGTTGTTGATCTTGTGTGCGCCAGTGTGATTGAGATCTTCGCGCTTGAACCAGATCTGAGCTCCACCTAGTTGCTCCGACCATCGACGGGCATGGTACACGGGGCTGGGACGACCGACAAAATGCTTGAGTTCGTAGTGAAACTCGCGCAGAAACTCAGGATCGTTCCGATACTGTTCGTAGGCTGCTTTCAACTCGTCCAGGGCGTGGACCAGCGTTTCAGCGACAAACGAACCACCAAACTGACCAAAATGTCCATCCGGGTCGGGCAAGGTATAGGTTTTCAAAGCTCGCTCTCTTGATTGACAAGAACAATCGCGGGCACAACGCCCGCGAGGTTTAGGTTTACCGATTTTAGCAGTTCAGGACGAGTAGCGGCGGGCGCTGACGCCCGATAACTCGTTCAAGGCCGCTAAAGCCTTTTGAATTTGCTCGCCATCACGCACTTCAATAGTAAATATCATGCGCGTCAACGAGCGGCGACTCAAGGTGTTGATACCCGTTACGTTCAAACGCAGGCGGGCAAACACTTCCGAGAGATCACGCAAGAGGCTGGGATGCTCCTGAGCCTCAATGGCCAGATCCACGGGATACTGAGTATCCCCCGTATCGCCCCAATCGACGCTAATAGCCCTTTCAGGTTGTCGATCAGCCAGTTCCTGGTAGGACTTGCAGTCAGCACGGTGTATGGACACGCCCCGACCACGAGTCACAAAACCGGCAATCAGATCAGGGGGTGCGGGACGGCAGCAACGGGCCAGCTGCGTCATTAGCGAATCTACACCCACCACCAGCACGCCGCTTTTCCCGGTCTTGGAAACACTTTCCCGGGCCGCATCAAACACACGCTGTACGGGCTCTTCCTCCTGCACATCCTCACGGAACAAGGCATCCACCTGACGCAGGCTGAATTCATCCTTGGCCACGGCAACATACAGGTCATCTGCCTTGGCAAAGCCCAGCTGTTGCGCCATCTGCTCCAGATTCACGGCCGTACGACCCAGTCGTTGCAACTCTTTTTCGACCATGCTCTGGCCTTGAGAGATGCGCTGCTGCAACTCAATCGCGTTGAACCAGGCGCGCACCTTGGAGCGCGAGCGTGGGCTGGCCAGAAAGCCCAACTGCACGTTCAGCCAGTCACGCGATGGACCGCCGGATTTGGCCGCCACAATCTCTACCGTCTGGCCAGTCGACAAGCGCGTGGACAAAGGCACCATCTGTCCATCAACCCGCGCACCCCGGCAACGGTGGCCCAGATCGGTATGCAGGTAGTAGGCAAAGTCCACCGGCGTCGCCCCCACAGGCAGCTCGATAACCCGAGCCTGCGGCGTCAGCACATAAATATGTTCGTCTTCCTGAGCCTTCAAAGGCCTGGCAACAGCCGGTTTCTTGCTGGCAACGGGCTCCACTACCTTTTCGGAAGCCGAATCTTTGCTGCTGTCTGCTTGCGGGGCAGGCTCGGTAGCGTTCGAGGTGGACGCCTCCCTGTCCCAGGCCAGCAATTGACGCATCCAGGCTATCTTTCTATCGTCCTCACCATCGGCCACCTGCTGTCCGCCCTGGGCTCCAGCTTCCTTGTAGCGCCAATGGGCAGCCATCCCGTATTCCGCGAACTGGTGCATGTCGCGTGTGCGGATCTGGATTTCATAGCAGCGCCCCTGTGCATCCGCAATAACGGTATGCAGGGAACGGTAGCCATTGGGCTTGGGCCGGGAGATGTAATCGTCAAACTCCTCGGGCACCGGCGTCCACAGCGAATGCACCACCGCCAGGGTGTGATAGCAGCTGCGCTCGTCATCAACAATGACACGCAAGGCGCGCAGATCAAACAGCTGATCGAAATCCAGATGCTTGTTGCGCATCTTGTTCCAGATACTGAAGATATGCTTGGGCCGGCCTGAAACCTCAGCCACGATATGCTCGCGTTTCAAGGCTGCCAGCAGTTGGTCGCGCACCTGACTGATCAGGGTTTCGCGCTCTACGCGCTTGTCTTCCAGCTTACTGGCAATATTCTTGTAGACCTCGGGATTCAGAAAGCGAAAGGCCAGATCTTCCATTTCCCACTTGATCTGCCAAATCCCCAAACGATTCGCCAAGGGCGTATAAAGCTCCAGCGTTTCACGCGCAAACTCGACCGGGCAGACGGTCTTGGACTGCCGATACCAGCGCAAGGACTGCAGGCGCGAAGCCAGGCGCATCATCACAATGCGCAAGTCAGCGGCCATCGCCAGCAGCATCTTGCGCTTCATTTCCTTTTGATCGCCCCCGCCTGTCTGCTCCTTGGCCTGGCCTGTCAGCGAACCCAGACGGTACAAGGCTCGCGAGCCACGTACCAACGTCATGACTTCGGCACCAAAGGCTTTCTGAACCGGGTCCTGCTTGACCTCCGGCCCAGGAGCAGGAGTGACGGCCAGCAAGGCGCTGGCACGGGTTTGAGCGTCCACACCCAAGCCAGCCAAAATAAGCGCGACCTGAGCGCAATGGCTGTCCAAGGGTTCGCCGGTACTTCCGGCCAGATCCAGCAAAATAGGCCCCGCCCAGTCGGCAGCCGCCTGCAATAGCGTACGCCCTGCTTCATCCAGTCCGTGGCTGGCTTGCGCGAACCATTGAGGATTGAAGGCCGACTCGGCCATAGGGGGAGAAGCGGTGTGATTCATGTGGATTACGTCGATGTGGCCACTCAGCGCTGAAGTGGCTCTCTATACTGTAGACGCTAGTCTATCACCGCGAGTAAGAGCTTATGAGTCTGAACACATGCCGCCAGCTTCTGTTGATTTGGCACTCCCGTACCGGCGCCGCCCGTCAACTGGCCGAACAGGCCGAGGAAGGCGCGCTGCAGGTCCTCAAAGAACTGGGCGAGACAGAGCAGGTCTGTATCAAACGCTTGCATTGTGATCAGGTGCAAGCACAGGATTTGCGCGATTCCCACGCCTATTTGTTCTGCGCGCCCGAGAATCTGGGCAGTCTGAGCGGTGCCATGAAAGAGTGTCTGGACCGGAACTACTACGAGGTGCTGGATCAACTCAACGGGCGTCCTTATTCCGCCCTGATCAGTGCGGGTAGCGATGGGCAAGGTGCACAACGGCAACTGGAACGGATTTGTACGGGCTGGCGGCTGGAGCTGGCCGCCCCCATCCGTATCTTCAATTTTCACGCCCAGACGCCAGAAGCCATTCTGGCTCCCAAGACCTTGAGCGAAGAGCAAATTGCCCAGGCTCGGGAAGCCGGTGGGCATCTGGCAGCACTGCTGTGTCTATGAAAAAGCCCTTTGCGTGTGCAAAAGGCTTTGATTCAAACTTTTAGTGCTATAGCTTTATCGCTTTAAAACGATGCCACCCGCCTGAAATCACGAGCATCACTGACCACGATGCCCTTAGCTCCCCTACCCAAGCAGCATTTGCCTCAAGCAGCAAGGACCTCAAGAAGGGAAGCCCAAGCTCTAAGCCGGAGGCAGCTGAAAAACCTGCCGCAAGTAAGCCAGATACGCCGGATCATCACACATGGTCTTTTCAGGCGCATCCGAGACTTTCGCCACGGGCTGGCCATTGCAACGCACCATCTTCATGACAATCTGCAAGGGCTCATGGCCCAGGTCATTGGTCAGGTTGGTGCCTATCCCGAAAGACACCTTGCAGCGACCTGCAAAACGCAGGGCCAGCTCAATGGCTTTGGGTATGGTCAAACCGTCAGAAAACACCAAGGTCTTGGTACGTGGATCGGTACGGTTGGCCTGATAGTGCGCCAGCAGGCGCTCGCCCCAAATGAATGGGTCACCCGAGTCATGGCGAGCACCGTCAAACAGCTTGCAGAAGTACATGTCAAAGTCGCGCAGGAAGGCATCCATGCCGTAGACATCCGACAAGGCAATACCCAAGTCACCGCGATACTCTTTGGCCCACACTTCCAGAGCAAAAATCTGCGAGTCACGCAAACGGGGGCCCAGAGCCTGACAAGCCTGCAAGTATTCGTGCCCCATCGTACCCAGCGGCGTCACCCCATGCTTCATGGCCAGCCAGACGTTGCTGGTGCCCGCAAAGTGCGGCTTCATCTGCTCGATCATGGTAGTGACCACTTCTTCGTGCCACTGCTTGGAAAAGCGGCGGCGCGTACCGTAGTCAGCCACACGAAAGTCGCTCAGGGCCGGATCATCCACCACCAGCCGCATCTTGGACTGCAGACGCTCGCGCCCTTCTGCCCATGGCGGCTGCGGACATTCGTTGCGAAAGTAAACCTCGTTCACAATGGCCAGCACCGGGATCTCGAACAGGATCGTGTGCAGCCAGGGTCCCTGAACCGAAATTTCGATCTCGCCGGGCACATCACCGGCCTGCACCTGAATGCAGCGCTCGGGCAGGTGGAACAAGCCCAGAAAATCGACGAAGTCGCTTTTGATAAAGCGCAGGCTACGCAAATAATCCAGCTCGGCGTCTGAAAAACGCAACTGGCACAGTGCGTGAATTTCCGCCCGAATCTCGTCCAGGTACTGGCTCAAATTAATATTGGGAGTACGGCACTTATAGCGATACTCCACGTGCGCAGCCGGGAAATGATGCAAAACAACCTGCATCATGGAAAACTTGTACAGGTCCGTATCAAGTAAAGAGGTAATGATCATCACAAACCTACCGATTTTGATTGCGCAACCATAGCACGGGCGCCAGTTCTTGCGTACAGCTATCTAGTAGGTGAGCTATTGCGCCATCTCAATAAGCAAGAAGCTGAATATTCGTTAAAATCGAAAGATTCGATTTAAATCCCATTTTTATCGTTCAGGCCCTGTGCGTTGTCGCGCACCCCATCCACGGCCCTTTGCCGTGACTGACCGCCTTAGCGATACCGCAGGAGTGTTACTGAAATGACCCACGTCGTCACCGAAAACTGTATCAAGTGCAAATTCACCGATTGTGTGGATGTGTGCCCCGTCGACTGTTTTCGTGAAGGCCCGAACTTTCTGGTGATTGACCCGGACGAGTGCATTGACTGCGCCGTCTGTATTCCCGAATGCCCGGCCAATGCCATTTTTGCTGAAGAAGATGTGCCGCAGGATCAAGTTCCCTTCATCGAACTGAATGCAGAACTGACGCCTATTTTTGCCAGCATCAACCGCTCCAAGAAACCGCTGGAAGATGCGGACGACTGGAACGGTGTGGAGAACAAACTACAGTATCTGGAGCGCTAAGCCCTTCGCTCGCTCTATAGAAGTCCGACCCGGTGGCTGCGTTCCTATCCAGCCACTCTTGCGCCCAATCTCGCCTTTTGATAAAAAAACTTGCCGCACTGCAGCAAGGGAAAATCCCAAGTACAGAGGAACGGTAAACGTCGTATTGTTTCCCACAGGAATAAGCATATACATTCCTCTGTATCAAATTAGGCAACACCAAGGCGCACACTATGCTTTACGATCTGCACGAACTTCAGCGGTCCTTTCTGGCCCCGCTGGCTGCCTTTACCGGCACCAGCTCCCAATGGTTCTCCAACCCATACAGTCCACTGGCCTACACGCCCCTGTCGCGCCAACTGGCGGCGGCCTCTGAACTGGTACACCGTATCGGCAAGGATTACGAAAAGCCAGCCTGGGGGCTGAACGAAACCCGGATCGACGGCCAGACCGTTGCCGTGCGCGAGGTCGAACACCTGAGCAAGCCCTTCTGCAAGTTGATCCACTTCGAGCGCGATCACCCCAAAGCCGCTCAGGACCCCACAATTTTGCTGGTAGCCCCTTTGTCCGGCCACCACGCCACCTTGCTGCGTGAAACCGTACGTGCGCTGTTGCCCGATCACTCCGTCTATGTCACCGACTGGATTGATGCCCGCATGGTGCCCCGTTCGGCCGGCCCCTTCCATCTGGACGATTACGTTCTGTATGTACAGGAGTTCATCCAGGCGCTGGGCTCGAAGGTGCACGTCATGTCGGTTTGCCAACCCACAGTGCCAGTACTGGCTGCCGTCTCGCTAATGGCGACCCGCCGCTCGGCCGTGATGCCGCGCAGCATGATCATGATGGGTGGTCCCATCGACACGCGTCAGTCGCCTACGGAAGTGAACCGTCTGGCCACGACCAAGTCCTACTCCTGGTTTGAAAACAATCTGATTCATCGCGTGCCCACCAAGTACCCCGGTGCTCACCGTCGCGTGTACCCCGGCTTTTTGCAGCATGCCGGCTTTGTGGCCATGAATCCGGATCGTCACGTCAGCTCGCACTACGACTTTTATCAGCACCTGATCAAGGGTGATGATGACGACGCACAGGCACACCGCCGTTTCTACGACGAATACAATGCCGTGCTGGATATGCCCGCCGAGTTCTATCTGGACACGATCCGCATTGTGTTCCAGGAGCACCGCCTGCCCAAGGGCCAATGGCACGTGCATGGCGAACAGGTTCGTCCACAAGATATTGATGGCGTAGCCTTGTTCACCATTGAGGGCGAACTGGACGATATTTCCGGCCAGGGCCAGACCCATTCGGCTCAAGCGCTGTGCGCAAAAATTGCCCCTGAACTCAAGCAACAATTCACCGCACCCAACTGTGGGCATTACGGGATTTTCTCCGGAAGTCGCTGGCGCACGCTGATCTGTCCTAAAATCAGGGACTTCATCCGTCAGCACAACTGATATTTGGCTCAGGCCGTTTCTGACGGGGCCAGATGGCCCCGTTTTTGCATTCATGTCCGACACCTTAATACGGCGCATTGACGCCCTGCTCCCTCAAACCCAGTGCACCCGCTGTGGTTACGACGCCTGTCTGCCCTATGCCCAAGCCATCGCGCTTGAGGGCGAGGCCATCAACCGCTGCCCGCCAGGCGGGCAGGAAGGCGTACAAGCCCTGGCCGAGCTGCTGGGTCGTGAGGCCCTGCCCCTGGATCCGTCCTGTGGCGAATTCACCGGCCCCAGTCGGGCGGTGATTATCGAAGAACACTGTATTGGTTGCACCTTGTGCATCCAGGCCTGTCCGGTGGACGCCATTATTGGCGCCAACAAGCTGATGCATACCGTGCTGGCCGACCGCTGCACAGGCTGTGAGCTCTGTGTGCCGCCCTGCCCTGTGGACTGCATCAGCATGGTGCCCACCGACGACTGGAGCGCCGAACAGGCCGCTCAAGCACGTCTGGATACCGAACAGCGCCGGGAGCGCCTGCTGAATCGCCACAAGGAAAGCTCGGACCTGGCGGCCCGTACCCTGGCCAATAAACCCGTTCTGGCCAATGATGCCGATCAGGCTGATAAACGCGAGGCGTCCATTGCCTCTGCCCTGGCTCGCGCCCGTGCCCGCCGTGCCAGCAAGACTGCAAGCGGAACCACACCATGAACGCTGCCAAGCGCTACGAGATTTTCAGTCGTTTTCAGGCTGCCAACCCCAAACCCACCACCGAACTGGAATACGCTGACACCTTTCAGCTGCTGATTGCCGTGATTTTGTCGGCCCAGGCCACTGATCGCTCCGTGAACCTGGCCACAGCCCGATTCTTTCCCAAGCATGGCACACCCGAGGGCATCCTGGCCATGGGTGAAGAAGGCTTGCGCGAGGCCATCAAGACCATCGGTCTGTACAAGACCAAGGCCGCCAATGTCATCAAGACCTGTCAGATGCTGCTGGACTTGCATCAAGGCAAGGTTCCCTGTGATCGCGCCGCTCTGGAAGCGCTTCCCGGTGTAGGTCGTAAAACTGCCAACGTGGTCTTGAACACCGCGTTTGGCCTGCCCACCATTGCGGTAGACACACATATTTTCCGTGTAGCGAACCGCACCGGCATTGCGCCCGGCAAGAACGTGGTCGAAGTGGAAAAGAAGCTGGAGAAAGTCATACCCAAGCCTTTTTTGCTGGACGCCCACCACTGGCTGATTTTGCATGGCCGCTACATTTGTGTAGCCCGCAAGCCCAAGTGCCCCCAGTGCGGCATCTCGGATTTGTGCGACTTCAAACCGAAAACCGTTAACACTTAAGTAACACATACCCAGTTTAACAACATTTGTTTACCAAACAGTGCATTAAACCGGACCATCCTATGACAAACCCGCATAGTTTTGCTTCGTCGGCGCTTCCATACTGAAACGCATGACGGACTCTGCCTATAGTTAGCTGGCGATGGAATCACCACGGTAAGAGGCAAAGGACGCGTAACGGGTTCCTGCGCCGACCAGCCAACGTACAGGCCCATATTGACGACTCACGACAAGGAGCGTTCTCATGACACGGGCTGCCCTGGATATTGAGAATCTGTACGCCTGGCACCGAGAGTTCCCGCTCTTGCGCGGTTTGAATTTGCAGGTCGCTTCCGGCGAAATCTGCACTGTCTTGAGCCGCAACCGGGCCGGCCGCAGTGCCATGCTACGCGCCATCGTGGGTTTAACGGATAGCCGCCGCGGCTCCATCCGTATCCAGGGCACCGAAGCCATTCACCTGAACCAGCATCAGCTGGCAGATCTGGGCGTGGGTTACAGCCCCTACGAACAAAGCATTTTTACCGGCTTGAGCTGCGAGGAAAACCTCCTGCTGCCACCTGCCATAGGAACAACCCTGGGTGGTGGAATGTCGCTGGTACAAATCTATGAACTATTGCCCAGTCTGGAGCAGCGTCGCCACCATATGGCTACCCACCTGTCTACTGGGGAACAAAAGATACTGGCGATTGCGCGCTTGCTGCGCACGGGTGTGAATCTGCTGCTTCTGGACAAGGTATCCGAGGGCTTGGCCCCGGTGCAGGCCCAGACACTAAGCAAGTTGATCTGCACGCTGCGCAATGAGGGCTACACCATTGTGCTGGCCGAACAATGCCCGCAGTTCTCGGCAGAGTTCAGCGATCAGTTTCATGTGCTGGAACAAGGGCAAATTATCGAGCGATTCAGCCGCAACGAATTAAGCCATAAATACGAAGCCCTGCACGCACTCCTGAATGTATGAGCACTTGATTCGCCAAGCTCCAAACCTGCGTCTTCCCCCTACTTGTCCTTGCCTGGAAGGCAGGTACAGGATCCCAATAAACAGGCATCCCAAAAAGTGGAAAAACGCCCAGAAATAACCGGACGGGTTCCAAGGCTTTCTATTTCCGGGCTGTTACCAGGTGATGCTAAAAACAGACATAGCGGCCAAATTGGCCTCGCATGAATTCTGCTTACTTGATCTACAACAAGGTCAGGCGGCCAACTACCTCTGAAGCTTGCTTTGGATCAAATCCGCGGGCCCAGCCCTCATGCACTCTGTAGGCTTTACACACACCTACGGAGCTCCTATGAAATCCCGCCACTTGATTCCAGGTCTGCACCTGTCCTTGCTTGCTGTTGGACTGGCCGCTGTTTTGTACGCGCCTCAAGGCCAAACACACGAAGCGGGTGATTTCTTGCTCAAAGGTGGCGTGACCTGGGTATCCCCAAAATCCAATAACGGCTCTGTGGCTGACGGCACCGTCAAGCTGGACGTAGGCAATAATGCTCGCCCCAGCTTCTCGCTGACCTACATGGCCACCCGCAATATTGGTATTGAGCTGCTGGGCGCTTTCCCCTTCCAGCACAATATCGACAGCAATCTGGGTCGTATCGGCAAGACCAAGCACTTGCCCCCAACCCTGAGTCTGCAATACCACTTCCTGCCTGACAGCGACTTCCAGCCCTACGTGGGCGTGGGCGTGAACTACACCATGTTCTTTGACACCGAGTCGCGCGGTGCTCTGGCGGGTTCCGACCTGAAGCTGAAAAACAGCTGGGGTTTTGCTGCCCAGGTCGGTGTGGATTACAAGCTGGACAAGAACTGGTTCCTGAATGCTGACGTACGTTACATCAGCATCCGCCCAGACGTGAAGCTGAACGGCCAGTCCATTGGCAAAGCCAAGCTGGACCCCGTGGTTGCCACCATCGGGGTCGGCTACCGCTTCTAAGCTGTCGCCTCTTCCTGCTCGCGTTTGCCCTGCCCCAAGCCCAGATAGCTTTCTATCACTCGGGGATTATGAGCCAGGTCAGACGCGGGCCCTTGCAGCACCACATCGCCCGTCTCCAGAACATAACCGTAGTCAGCCACTTGCAAAGCGGCACGCGCATTTTGCTCGACCAGCAAGATGGCCACGCCGGTACTGCGCAGTCGGGCAATGATCATGAAGATCTCCCGCACCACACGCGGCGCCAGGCCCAGACTGGGTTCATCCAGCATCAGCACTTTGGGTTGCGCCATCAAGGCACGGCCTACGGCCAGCATCTGCCGCTCCCCACCTGACAAAGTCCCTGCCAGCTGTGTACGACGCTCTTTCAAGCGGGGAAACAAGGTGTAGACCTTGTCCATGGTGTCGCGCCAACCGGGATGGCGGGCACGATACAGGCGAAAACCGCCCAGCAGCAGATTGTCTTCTACTGTCATGCTGCCAAACAGCTCGCGGCGCTCTGGCACCAGGGAAATACCGGCCGCAACGCGACGCTCCACTTCCCAATGGCTGATCTCCTGCCCTTCGTACTGCACCGAGCCTGTGCTGCGGCCCACGCTGGGCAAAGAACCCATCATGGCATTGAGCAAAGTGGACTTACCGGCGCCGTTGGCACCAATCACGGTCACAATGCTGCCGGCACGCACGTCCAGGCTGGCCCCCATCACGGCACTGACTTTGCCGTACTGAGCCGCCAGATTGTCTACCTTCAAAATAATGTCTTTCGATTGTGCCGAATTCATAACGCTGCTCCTGCCGAGGCGGGCTCATTGACCTGATCCAGATCCAGGTCGTCATCAATACCACCCAGGTAGGCTTCCAGCACGGCTGGATTTTCCTGAATTTCCTTGGGCAAACCTTCGGCCAGCTTGGTGCCAAAGTCCATGACCACCAGCTTGTCCGTCAAATTCATGACAAAGTCCATGTCATGCTCCACCAGCAGAATGCTCATGCCTTCGCTACGCAGCTGATCCAGCACTTTGGCCAGTTCCTGCTTTTCCTTGTAGCGCAAGCCGGCAGCCGGTTCGTCCAGCAGCAAAAGCAGCGGATCAGAAGCCAGAGCACGGGCAATTTCCAGAATACGCTGTTGGCCCAGGGCCAGATTGCCCGCCTCTTCGTACAGATAGTCACCCAGACCCACACGCTGCAGCTGAACAGCCGCTTCGTGCAACAGCTCGGCTTCGCTGCGACGCTCGGTATGCAGGACAGCGGACACTACACCGACATTCCGACGCAAGTGAGCGCCCAGTGCCACGTTCTCCAACACAGTCATCGTTGGCAGCAACTGCACGTGCTGGAAGGTACGGCCCACGCCCAGACGAGAAATCTCGCGTGCAGGTTTGCCATCAATCCGCTGCCCCAGAAAGCTGACCTGACCACTGGTGGCCGACAGCACGCCGGTAATCAGATTAAAGGTCGTGCTCTTGCCCGCACCGTTAGGACCGATCAGGCCCATGATCTGACCTGCATTCAAGGTGAAGCTGATGTCATTCACAGCGACCAGGCCACCGAACTCCTTGCGGATCTTGTTCACTTCCAGAACCAGCGAACCGGCCTGCGGACGCTCACGCTGCGGCAAAGCCTCGGCTTGTGGAGGAGCAGCCTGATGACGCTTCTGTGCACCGAAAACCTGTTCCCAAGCCTTTTGCAGAATGGGCCACAAACCGTCGCGCGCGTACTGCAAGATCAGAACCATCAAGATGCCGAAAACGATCAGCTCGAAGTTGATGTCGGTATTGAGCAGTTTGGGCAACCAGTTCTGCAACTGGTCTTTCAGGCTCAGCACCAGGGCTGAACCCAGAACGGCACCCCAGACACTGCCAGCTCCGCCCAACACGGCCATGAACAGATATTCAATACCGTAGTTCAAACCGAAGGGGCTGGGCGAGACAGCGCGCTGGTAGTGCGCGTAGAGCCAACCGGACACACAAGCCAGCAAAGCGGCGTAAACGAACACGATGACCTTGTAATTGGCCATGTTCACACCAAAGGACTCGGCCATGCCGCTGCCATGCTTCAGAGCGCGAATAGCACGTCCGGGACGGGAGTTCAGCAAGTTACGCGTACCCCACATGGCCAGCAAGGCAAAGGCCCAGATCAGGTAGTAAATATCCCGACCGGAGGACAGGGAAATACCGAAGAACTCCAAAGGAGCAATACCGGAAATACCATCGTACTGACCCAGAAACTCCAGATTGCCGAACAGGTAGTACAAGGCCAGGCCCCAGGCCAAGGTACACAGAGGCAGGAAGTGTCCGGACAAACGCAGTGTGATCGCGCCCAGAATGTAGGCCACCATCATGGTAATGGCCATGCCAATCAGCAGATTGAACCAGGGCGACCAGCCCAGGCGAGCCGTCAGGTACGCCGTAGTGTATGCACCCAGGCCCACAAATGCAGCCTGACCAAAAGAAGTCAGACCACCCACGCCAGTCAACAACACCAGACCCAGCACGACCAAGCTGGTCAAACCAATATAGTTAAGCTGGGTAATCCAGAACTCGGGCGTTGCGCCCAGCTGCGGCAAAACCAATAGAACCGCAATAAATAGTAGCGTCAGCCAGTGTCTCATGTGATTTACTCCTCATCATCCACGTGCTTGCTACCGAAGGAGCGCCACAACAACACCGGTATCACCATGGTAAATACAATAACTTCTTTGTAGGCACTGGCCCAGAAAGAGGAAAACGCTTCCAGTACACCCAGGAACAAAGCGCCCAGCAGGGTGACGGGATAGCTGATCAGGCCGCCAAAGATTGCAGCCACAAAGCCTTTAAGACCAATCAAAAAGCCCGTGTCGTAGTAGATGGTCGTTACAGGCGCAATCAGCATGCCTGACAAGGCACCGATGGCCGCAGCCAGAGTGAAGGTCAGGGATCCGGACATATTGGTACTGATACCCACCAGACGGGCACCACGACGGTTCACCGCCGTTGCACGCAGGGCGCGACCGTAAAGGGTCTTACCAAAAAAGCCCCACAAGGCCAGAATCAGGACCACGCAGGCGCCCATCACAAAGAAGGTTTGAGCGGACCAGCTCACTGCACCCAGGGACACTTCACCTTCCATGAAGGGAGGCGTGCGCCAGCCTTCCGGACCGAAGAACACCAGGCCCAGACCCGTCAGCGCGAAGTGCACGGCGACCGAGGTAATCAGCAGCACCAGCACACTGGCTTCGGCGATAGGCTGGTATACCAGGCGGTAGACCATAGGGCCCAGAGGAATCACTACCGCCAGCGAGAACAGCACGGCCACCCACAATGGCAGCTCCGAGCTGACAATGGCGGGAGCGGCAAAGTAAACCGCGACAGGGATCACGATATTGACCAGAAACTTGCGGGGCATGCCGGTCAGGCTGCGGCTGCGCAAGGCAGAGAGCAACTCCAGCAAGAACACCAGCGCACCGGCGATCAATAGCAAAATAACGGTTCCCGGCATGCGGCCATTGACCACAAAGGCCAGGGTCAAGGCGCCAAAGGTGACGAACTCACCTTGCGGGATAAAGATAACGCGGGTAACCAGGAAAACCAGAACCAGGGCGAGCCCGAGCAAAGCATAGATGGCGCCATTCAATATGCCATCCTGCAACAAAATTAAAGCGATGGTGGTATCCATGTCGGACAACATCCTGTACAACAAAAAGGGCAAAGGGCTTACGGCAAACGCAGGCCTGTAGCGGGAACGGGTGCCAGGCTCAGCCAGCACCCGCCTTGGAAAAAACCGGCTCTTGAGCCGGTTTTTGCCTGTCAGATATTACAGATCAGGCTGATACGTCCATTTACCGTCGACCACTTTCACAATCACGTGGGCACGCTTGTCCAGACCGGCGTGGTCCGTTGCAGACATATTGAACACACCTTGGGAAGCAGCCAGTTCCTTGGTTTGCTCCAGAGCATCACGCAGGGCTGCGCGGAACTCGGGGGTACCTGGCTTGGCGCCGGACTTCAGGGCTTCCGGAATGGCTTCGGTCACGAGCAGACCGGCATCCCACATATGGCCACCAAAGGTATTGATGGAGCCAGCGCCGTATTTGGCTTCGTATTTTTCCTTGTAGTCCATGGCGGTCTTTTTCACCGAGCTGCTGTCAGGCAGTTGTTCGGCAACCAGCAATGGACCGGCTGGCAAGATCATGTCGTTACAGTCTTTGCCACACACACGCAGCACGTCGCTGTTGGCGGCACCGTGTGTCTGGTAAATGATGCCAGCGTAGCCGCGACCTTTCAGTTCGCGCTGGGGCAAGGCAACAGGGGTACCGGACCCGGCGATCAGAACGGCATCAGGCTTGGTGCCCAGCAACTTCAGAACCTGACCGGTCACGCTGGTGTCGTTACGGCCATAGCGCTCGGCGCCCAGCACTTTGATGCCTTTGGCTTGAGCGGCTTCGGTAATCACGTTCAGCCAGCCGTCACCGTAGGCGTCGTTGTAACCGATAAAGCCCAGGGTTTTGACGTTCTGCTTGACCATGGCATCAGCCAGAGCACCGGCCATCAACTGGTCATTCTGAGGAGTCTTGAACACCCAGGTACGGGCGCCTTCCACAGGATCAACAATCTTGGCGTTGGCGGCCACACTGATCATGGGAGTCTTGGTTTCGCCGGCAACGTCCACCATGGCCAGGGAACCGGGGGTCACGGAAGTACCGATCACCACGTCCACTTTGTCATCGGTGATCAGCTTGCGCATATTGCGTACGGCTACGGTGGTATCGGTTGCATCGTCCAGAACGATGTACTCGATTTTCTGGCCGGCCACTTCAGTAGGCAGCAGGCTGACTGTATTGCGCTCAGGAATGCCCAGCGAGGCCGCCGGTCCTGTCGCTGCCACCGTCACACCCACCTTGATCTGCGCGGACACGGCCACGGGCAGGCTCAAGGCCAGGGCTGCAGCCAATGTCGTCAGGCGACCAGTAGTAATGCAGTTCATCCTTTTCTCCCAAATTTTGTTCATTGTTGTGGACCGATTTAACGGTCAAAAAATCGTAATACAGATAATCACCAGCACATACCAGAAACGTATCAAGTCACGAGAATTTCAGATATTGGTGTTTACCTTAAATATTAAAAGTTTAAATAGTGCACTAACTAAAGTGATAGCTCACTAATTAAGTGCCCTGTACCGCGATTTTCTTCACTGGAGAGCCCACTGGAGGTCAGGAAGATCTGCACTTTGGAACCCTCTGTTCCAAACGCACTCTAATTGTCGATTACTATGTAGGACTGCACCTCCTGTAGGCATTGAACTGTTTTTCATAAGGCAGCACACGTGGAAAAAGTACGTAAAACAGACGCTGAGTGGCGCGCCCAGCTCAGCCCCGAAGAATTCTATGTCACCCGTCAGAAAGGGACGGAGCGCCCCTTTACCGGCCGCTACTGGGACACCACCACGCCCGGCATCTACCGCTGCGTCGGTTGCGGCACGCCCCTGTTTGCCTCGGACACGAAGTTTGATGCCGGTTGCGGCTGGCCCAGCTACTTCACGCCCCTGAACCCGGACAATGTGCGCGAGGAGCTGGATACCAGTCACGGCATGCGCCGTACCGAAGTGCTTTGCAATGTCTGCGATGCTCATTTGGGGCACGTCTTTGAAGACGGTCCCCCACCCACTGGGCTACGATATTGCATTAACTCTCTATCCATGACTTTTGAACCCGAAGCATGAAGAAACTCTTATTTGATCTATTCCCGCTCGTACTGTTCTTTCTGGCGTTTCGCTTCTCCGACATTTATGTCGCCACCGGCGTGGCCATGGCCGCCTCGGTCCTGCAGATACTGTGGCTGAAGCTCACCAGCAAGGCGATCGAGACCTCGCACTGGATCAATCTGGCCGTCATTGTGGTCTTTGGCGGTGCCACCCTGTTTTTCCACAATGATGTCTTCATCCGCTGGAAACCCACGGTGCTGTACTGGATCTTTGCTCTGGTACTGCTGGGCGGACGTTACCTGATGCATCGCAATCTGATGCAAAAATTCATGGGCACCCATCTGGTCTTGCCCGGCCATGTCTGGGACAAATTAAACCTGGTCTGGGCAAGCTTTTTTGTCGCCATGGGCCTGGTCAATCTGTACGTTGCCTTCTCGGGCCACTTTACCGAATCCCAATGGGTCAACTTCAAGGCTTTCGGCCTGCTGGGTTTGATGCTGGTGTTTGTCGTTGCCCAATCCTTGTGGCTGGGCCGCTACCTGCAAGACTCTTCCGACAACTCCACTCCCCCAAAATCTTGATTTCGCCATGACAGACGCACTTGCTTCCCTGATTCACGAACGGCTCCAGGCACTGGAGCCGTCGGAACTGGACATCATCAATGAGTCCCATCTGCACGCTGGCCACGCCGGTGCACAAGGTGGTGCAAGCCACTTTCGGGTGATCATCGCCTCGAAACAATTTGATGGAATTTCAACACTGGCACGACACAGACTTGTGTATGATCGCGTCCACGATCTAATGCCTTTCCCGATTCACGCATTGGCTATTCAAGCCAAAACCACCGCTTAAGGATGCTCATGAAACGTATTGCCGCATTTGCCCTGACCTGCGCTATGGCTGCTCCCGTCTATGCACAGACGATTGCCACCGTAAACGGCAAAAACCTCACGCAAAAAGACTTGGATCAGTTCGTCGCCGTTCTGGTCGAGCAAGGCGCCAAGGACTCGCCCGAGCTGCGTGAGCAAGTCAAACAGGAAATGGTCAACCGTCTGGCTGTGGTGCAAGCCGCTGAAAAAGCCGGTATCGACAAGACCAACCAGGTTCAGCAAGAGCTGGAACTGGCCCGCCAGAGCATTCTGGTCCGTGCCCTGATGGCTGACTACCTGAAAAAGAACCCCGTCACCGACGCCGACCTGACCAAGGAATACAACACCATCAAGGCGATGGAAGAAGGTCAGCAGGAATACAAGGTGCGCCACATTCTGGTCAAGGACGAGGCTGCCGCCAAAGATTTGCTGGCCAAGATCAAGTCCAAGAAAATCAGCTTTGCTGATGCCGCCAAGAAAGACTCCATCGACACCGGCAGCGGTCAGCAAGGCGGCGATCTGGGCTGGGCTCCTAGCTCCACCTACGTGCCCGAGTTCGCTCAGGCTGTAGAGAAGATGAAAAAAGGCGAGCTGAGCGCTGCGCCTGTGCAGTCGCAGTTTGGCTGGCACATCATCCAGGTGGACGATGCTCGCCCTGTGACCTTCCCCGCCATGGCCGAAGTGAAGCCTCAGCTGGAAGAAATGCTGCGTCAGCGCAAGCTGGCCGAGTACCAGCAGAAAATCCTGAAAGAAGCCAATATCAAGTAATGGCTCTGCAGGCCGCTTTATCATCCCGATAAGGCGGCTGGCAGGAAAGACAAATATGGCGCCTCAAGGGCGCCATATTTGTTTGTAGTGCAGGTCGTTCATGCGGTAATTAAAAGCCCAGATCACTGCTGAACCACCACCAGGACTATTCAACGCGCATTAAAACAAAAGGCAGTGCGTGCTTAGCGCACTGCCTAAAAGTCGAAAAATAGCTACCAGAGCAAATATCCTGCTGACTCATAGACTCTTGGCAAAAAAGCTAAGCCTGCAAGGTGGCAGAACTTCACTTCTTCCCCCTGCGCTATTCACCCGCCAGTAAAGCCAGGAACTGGGCTTCGTCCAGAATAGTCACGCCCAACTCCTGCGCCTTGGTGAGCTTGGAACCCGCCTCTGCACCTGCCAGCACATAGGCCGTCTTTTTGGAGACCGAGCCACTGGCCTTGCCACCTGCTTCCAATACACGGCGTGTAGCCTCGTCGCGGCTCATGCTAGGCAGCGTACCCGTAATGACCACCGTTTTGCCCGCCAGCGGCAGATTAGCGCTATTGGCGCGGGCTTGCGCCTGTTGAGGAGTCACCCCAGCCGCCAGCAGCGCATCCAGGGCCTCACGATTATGCGGCTCCTGGAAAAAGTGCCGCACGGAAGCCGCTACAACCGGGCCCACCTCATTGACTTGCAGCAGCGCTTCTTCATCAGCCTGCTCCAATGCCTGCAAGGAGCCAAAATGCTGTGCCAGATCGCGCGCCGTGGTCTCACCCACATGGCGAATGCCCAAGGCGTAAATCAGACGATTCAAGGCCGGTTCGCGCACCTTATCAATCGCCTCGATCAGATTCTCGGCCGATTTGCGTCCCATACGCTCCAGTAGCACCAGTTTTTCAACTTGCAGCTTGAAGATATCGGCCAAGGTACGCACCAGCCCGGTTTCCACCAACTGATCCACCAGCTTTTCACCCAAGCCTTCAATATCCAGCGCTTTACGGCTTGCGGCGTGAATCAGGGTTTGCTTGCGCTGGGCAGGACAAATCAGACCACCAGTACAACGCCAGGCAGACTCCCCTTCCAGACGCTCCAGTGCCGACTGACAAGCCGGACACTCCTTGACCATCTCGAAAGGCACGCTGCTCTCGGGACGCTGCTCCAACACCACAGCAACCACTTCAGGGATCACATCACCAGCACGGCGTACCACGACGGTATCGCCCGCTCGCACATCTTTGCGACGCACTTCGTCTTCGTTATGCAGCGTGGCATTAGTGACTGTGACACCGCCCACAAACACCGGCTTCAAACGTGCGACAGGTGTGACAACCCCGGTACGGCCCACTTGAAACTCGATACTCTCCACACGCGTCATTTCTTCTTGGGCGGGGAATTTATGAGCAACGGCAAAGCGCGGCGCACGGGCCACATAGCCCAGAACACGCTGCGCAGCCAAAGAGTTGACCTTGTAGACCACACCGTCAATTTCAAAGGGCAAACCGGGACGACGTTGCTGGGTTTCACCATAGAAATCCAGCAGGCCCTGCACGCCCTTCACGACTTTACGGTCGCGGCTCAACGGCATACCCAGGCTTTCCAGCCAGTCCATCATGCCCGATTGGGTATCACGAGGCAGTGCCTCGCCAGCGGGTTCAGCAAACAAGGCACTTTGTGGCTGATTCGCGGCAGGCATGGGGCTGACCTCACCCCAACCATAGGCAAAAAAGCGCAAAGGCCGTTTGGCAGTTATTTTCGGGTCCAGCTGACGCAAGCTGCCTGCGGCCGCATTGCGCGGATTCACAAATACTTTCTCGCCACGCTTGGTCTGGTTCTCGTTCAGGCGCTCAAAGTCCGCCCGGTTCATCAGAACCTCGCCTCGCACCTCCAGCACGGCGGGCAATTGTGCCGCATCGCCACGCAAGCGCAGAGGAATGGACTTGATGGTGCGAATATTGCTGGTGACGTCCTCGCCCGTGGTGCCATCACCGCGAGTCGATGCCTGTACCAACAGACCTTGCTCATAGCGCAAGCTGATCGCCAGGCCGTCAAACTTGTATTCGGCCAGATAATCTACCCGACGGTCCAGTCCCACCACACCTGCCTCGACCAGGGTATCGGCGACACGCTTGTCAAAGGCCTGAACTTCTTCAGCATCAAAGGCATTACCCAAGGACAGCATGGGGACAGCGTGCTGAACCGTATCAAAACCGTCCAGTGGCGCTGCACCCACACGCTGTGTGGGCGAGTCCGGAGTAATCCATTCCGGGTGCTCGGCTTCCAGCGCCAGCAGCTCGTTCATCAATGCGTCGTATTGCGCGTCCGAAATGCTGGGCGCATCCTGAACGTAATAGGCCCAGTTATGCTGGGCCAGTTCTTCATGTAACTGCTGTACTCGCTTCAAGCTCACGAAAAAATCCTGCCTGTACGTTCCTGGCCTGCTGTAAAGCCAGCCTGCTCCAGGCGTTCGTACAGATTACTTAGTTGTTCATCAATGTTTTGATCGGTGCTCTCGGGCAAGGGGCGACCTTGATCATCCAGCACCACGCCGTCCAGACGGCTGGCCAGATCACGGGCCACCGTTGCCATGCGGCTGAAGGCATGATCGTCCGCCGGGCTGTTGGGCAAATCCAGCAGCAAGTCGATACGCTCAATGCTGGCCGACTGAATATCTTTAGGCTGGACACCATCGAACATGGCGGTGAAACGGGGTTGCCCCGAATCTGCCAACCAGGCCAGTTGCTGGCCAAAGGGCAGAAAACCGGCATCCTTGACCATTTGAATCACGGACGAGGCAGGCATGGGGCCAGGCAAGCGCACCGACACGCCCACCAGGGCATCCAGATCAGCGCAGGTATTATCCAGGGCAGCCGCACGACGCAGCACATCATCCTGTTCCGGACCTTCTACCGAACCATCAAACTGCTGTGCCAGCGCTTGCGCAGCCATCCAGACCTGCGACCACTCGATCGCCGACAAGGGGCCACTACGGTTGGCCAGCAAAACGGCAATCTGCATGCTGGCGTAGGACTCGCCCGAACGCAGGCGAGCACGATGACCGCCCCCTTCGCATTCCGCAAAATAACGCACAGGCTTGGCACCGGTACGCGATACCGATTGCAAGGCCTGAGCCAGATCCTGAGCATCCACGGGCTGGCTGAAACTGATATCGATAACGGCCTCGGTCGTGCAGTCGGCCTCGGCCGCATCGTGCTCACCGTCAGCAGACGCAGAATCGCCGCCACGCGTCATGCTGGGCTCGCGGCGTTCCAGCTCGGTGAGCTGGCTCATCAAGGGATCGGTATCCCCATCCGGGAATTGGCTTTGCATCTGCTGGCGCACTCGGCGGTCTTGCCACCAGTTAAAGACCACCACGAGCAAGATGAGCAAAATGCCCAATAAAATCAGTGCGATTTGCAAATCACTCATTGTCAGTTCCGTCGAATCAACACTAGCGGATTAAAAAAAACAGGCTTACACACTGCTCATTTGCATGGCAGCGTCTACGTCCACTGCCACAATTCGGGATACACCTTGCTCTTGCATGGTGACCCCGATCAGTTGTTTGGCCATCTGCATGGCAATTTTATTGTGAGAAATAAATAAAAACTGGGTTTGGTCACTCATGCTGGCCACCAGATTGGCATAGCGTTCGGTATTCGCATCATCCAGTGGCGCATCTACCTCGTCCAGCAAACAAAAGGGCGCGGGATTGAGCTTGAAGAAGGCAAAAACCAGCGCTGTCGCTGTCAATGCCTTTTCACCACCAGAGAGCAAATGAATCGTGCTATTGCGCTTGCCTGGTGGCTGAGCCATGACCTGCACCCCAGCTTCCAGCACTTCATCGCCCACCATCGTCAGTTTAGCCTCTCCACCACCAAATAGCCTTGGGAAAAGCTCGCCAAAGTGCTGATTAACGATGTTGAATGTTTCCATGAGCAACTGGCGCGTCTCGCGGTCAATCTTGCGAATTGCATCTTCCAGGGTCTCGATGGCATCACTCAAATCTTTATGCTGAGCATCCAGATAGGTCTTGCGTTCCTGGGCCGTAGTCAGCTCCTCAAGGGCCGCCAGGTTCACCGGACCCAGGCCTTCAATCTGGCGCGAGATACGCTGCACTTCAGACTGCAACCAGCCCACACGCTGCCATTCCGGTGTCTTTTCCTGTAACAAGCTCCACAGTTCGGAACGGTTCACCTTTCTGCTGTCCAGCTGTTCAGCAAACTGTTCGACCGCCAGACGCGACGCTTGTTCCTGCAACTGCAATTCAGTGACTTGCTCGCGCAAGGGTGCCAGATTCTTTTCGTTCTCGGCACGAGCCTGTTCATGCTCACGCAATTGGGCAGCCAGCGTATCGAGTTGAATTTTTGCCAGACGAACGGCTTCTTCACGTTCGGCACGCAACTCCAGGGCATCTTGCAAACCGGCTTGTGCAGCGGAAGCATCCAGATCCAGCAGTTCGCCTTGCAAACCTTCCAGCTGACCGGCTGTGCGTTGTGCCTGCTCCTGCGCCAGGGCCAGATTGCGCTGCAGTTCGGCCATGCGCTGCACCAAAGCACGCTCGGCAAACTGGGCATCATGCACGGCGCGCTCACGCTCGTGTACGGTACGACGGGCCTGTTCTGCCTGTTCAGCGCCCTTCTCGCCTTCCATCTGCGCTTCGGCAAACACGCCCTGATGTTCAGCCAGCTCTTCATCCAGCGTTTCAAAGCGGGCCTCGAACTCCTCGCGGTTCGCCTGCAGCTCTTCGCGCTGTACTGCCAGTTCTTCCAGCTCTTCGTTGATGCGGCTACCACGCTCTTGCGACTGCTGCGCCTGTTGGGCCAACTTGGAGTGCTCCAGCTGCACATCGTGCATCCGAGCTGTCAGCTCGCCCACGCGGGCTCGGGCCGGAACCAGGCCGTTACGCACTTGCTGCAAGGCCATTTCGGCCTGGGTGCTGGTATGGCCCAGTTCATCGACAATCAGTTGAGCGCCGCGCAGCTCGCGCTCCAGATGAGCAATTTCCTGCTGACGTGCCAGCATCCCGGCTTGTTCGGAGTCGGGTGCATAAAAGCGAATGCTGTGCTTATCCACCAAATGGCCGTCACGCACCACGATTGCCATTTGATCTGTCAGTTGATCGCGCAAGCTCAGGGCCTGCTTCAAATCCTGACAGACATAAACCTGGTGCAACCAATTATCCAGCAAGCTGCGCAAGCCACCCTCTTGCTGTCGCAACACCGAAGTCAACAAGGGTAAATCCAGGACAGGCTTGGCCGGCGCTCCCGCTTCGGGCAACTGATAAAAACTTAAACGGGCCGGCGGTGCATCACTGGCGAAAGCTGCGGCCATATCCAGGCGGCGCAGCTCCAAGGCCGTCATGCGCTCGCGCAGCACAGCCTCCAGCGCGGTTTCCCAGCCTTTTTCCACGTCCAGGCTTTGCCATAGACGCTTCATGCTCTCCAGTCCATGCTTGGCCAGCCAGGGTTCCAGAGTTCCCTTGCGCGCCACATCCTCCTGCAAACGACTCAAGGCCAGATGACGTGCTTCCAGGCGGGCCATATCCTGCCCGCCTTGCAAGGCTTGCTCCTGCGCCTTCTTGCGCTCCTCTTCCAGTCGAGGAAGTTGGGCTTCCAGTTGCTGCATATGCTCCTGAGCTTGCTGCAACTGGTTTTGCAGCATGTTCAGATCGCCTTGCAGGCGCTCCAGATTGTCCGGGTCTGGGGCATTGAGTTCGCGCAATTCCTGCTTCAAGCGCTCCTGACGCTGCTCCACACCTTGAATCTGGCGGTCGGCATCACGCTGTGATTGCGCAGCCAAGGCCAAATTCTGTTCCAGACGCGCCAAGGCCATGCGCATTTCGTCGCGACGCTGGGCTTGCTCGCGTACACGCAGCTCCAGACCGGGCAAGGCTCCTTGAGCCTCTTCCAGCAAAATCTGTAATTCTTCCAGCTTGACTGCTGCTTCCTCGCGTTGCTGTTCGCTGTTTTCCAGCTCCAGCTGGCAATGCTCCTGTTGCTCAATCCAGTCGTGCTGCTGTTGTTCCAGCTGCTCGCGGCGCTGCGCCATACGGCTACGCGAATCCAGCACGTGGCGGATTTCCGCTTCCAGGCTGGACACTTGAGAGCCGGCCTCATACAACTGGCTCTGCGCCAGATGCAAGGCATCGCCTGCCTGTAAATGAGCTTGTCGCTGTGACTCCAACGTGGATTCGGCATGCCGCAAACCGGCAATGGATTCTTCCAGCTTGGTCTGAGCCTGTTCAATTGCCAGGAAACGGGCTTTTTGATCGCTCTGTGCATTGGACTCTTTCAGCAGCCACAGCAGGTTTTGCTTGAGCTCACCGTCTTGCTGCAAATCACGATACTGACGTGCCACTTCGGCCTGCGCCTGCAATTTCTCCAGCTGCGCATCCAGTTCTCTTTGAATGTCTTCCACACGCAGCAGGTTTTCACGAGTATCGCGCAAGCGGCTTTCCGTTTCGCGACGACGCTCCTTGTAGCGCGATACGCCCGCGGCTTCTTCCAGAAACACACGCAGCTCTTCCGGCTTGGCTTCAATCAGGCGGTTGATCATGCCCTGCCCGATGATGGCGTAACCCCGCGCCCCCAAGCCCGTACCCAGGAAGATGTCGTGAATATCACGCCGACGAACCGCCTGATTGTTCAGAAAGTAGCTGCTGGTCCCGTCCCGGCTCAGGACACGCCGTACCGAGATCTCGGCATAGGTGCTCCACTGCCCCGAGGCCCGCCCTTCAGAATTATCGAAAACCAGCTCAACCGATGCGCGGCCCGCCGGTTTGCGTTGCGAGGAGCCATTGAAAATCACGTCCTGCATGGACTCGCCACGCAGCTCGGAGGCTTTGCTCTCGCCCAGCACCCAGCGCACCGCATCGATGATGTTGGATTTTCCACAGCCGTTGGGCCCGACAACGCCAACCAACTGACTGGGAGTTGGGATGGAGGTCGGGTCCACAAAGGATTTGAAACCAGCTAGTTTGATCTGGGTTAGACGCACAGGGTAGAAGTCAGCTCAGAAAAGACCAATTTGAACAGGCGCACAGGCGCATCTTGATCTGCCCGGCACCGCGAGTCGTATGATACCGCAGCACCTGCCACCCACAGCAAAACACGCCAAAAAACAAATGAAAACCACGGCACGGCTGCTGGGATGATAAGGCAGTAAACTCCCCCTTGCCGTCAAGTCCTGTTTACCCTGCTTGGCAAGCAGGACAAGAGTGTCAGACAGGGCATTTACAATAGCGCTTTGCCAGCGCCCGCCCGGCCAGAAAATCCGCGCAGACAGATAGCCGCAATGAATTTCTGATACCACTGCCCCCGCAGTCCCTGTTATTCTTGCTCCCCATCTCTCTTCGTAAATTTCACACCGGCTCAGGCTTGGTCAGAAAAACCATGAGGAGCCGCCTTGAAAAAGCTCCCCAGGCCTGACACCTGGCTTTGATTCGTGCTCTGCAGTCCCGAGACTGCACCTGTGGGCACACGTATTCGGGATGTATTTTGAATAAAGGATTTTATCTGGTCATGGCCGCGCAGGCATTGTCGTCAGTTGCCGACAATGCCTTGCTGATTGCCGCCATCGCCCTGATCGCTGACCTGCACGGACCTATCTGGATGGTCCCCATGATGAAATGGTGGTTTGCGCTGTCCTACGTGCTATTGGCCGCTTTTGTAGGGGCCTTTGCCGACTCGTATCCCAAGGGCCGGGTGATGTTCGCCACCAATGCCATCAAGCTGATAGGCTGTATGTTGATGTTCTGCCACCAGTACTTTGGCATGAACGACTCCCAGCAGCTGGTTCTGGTCTTTATCTCCTACACCCTGGTAGGTATCGGTGCTGCTGCCTACTCTCCCGCCAAATACGGCATCGTCACCGAAATGCTCAAGCCCGAACAGCTGGTCAAGGGCAATAGCTGGATTGAAGGGCTGACCGTTCTGTCCATTATCGGCGGCACCGTGCTGGGCGGTATTCTGATCAACCCGTCGATCGCCAGTTCACTGGCCGAACACCCACTGATTGCACCTTTGGCCCAGACGCGTGCCGAAGTCGCTATCTTGCTGATTTCCTTTATCTACCTGTCGGCAGCGCTGTGCAACCTGCTGATTCCCCGCACCAATATCGACTACCCGCCCCAACAAAAGAACCCCATTCTGCTGCTCAAGGAATTCCGTACCTACGTACATATTCTGTGGCGTGACAAGCTGGGCCAGATCTCGCTGGCAGTAACCACTTTATTCTGGGGTGCCGGTGCCACGCTGCAATTCATTGTGATCGAATGGGGCGCTCAGCATCTGGGCTACCGTCTGGACCAGGCCTCGGTTCTGATGGGCGTGGCCGCATTGGGTACGGTCTTTGGCGCCGTTTTTGCGGCCCGCGTTCCCTTGAAGAAATCACTGGCCGTTCTGCCAGTGGGCGTGGCAATGGGCTTTGTGGTTCTGCTCATGCCTTTGGTGCACGAGAAATGGGCGGTCTACACCCTGCTGATGGGCATCGGCGGCTTGTCCGGCTTTTTCGTCGTTCCCATGAATGCCCTGCTCCAACATCGTGGCCACGTCATGTTGTCGGCCGGTCATTCCATTGCCGTGCAGAACTTCAATGAACAGCTGAACATTCTGTTCATGCTGGCGCTGTACAGCCTGCTGTTGTGGCTGCGTTTGCCCATCAACTACATCATTGTGTTCTTTGGCCTGATGGTAGCGTCCTTGATGACGGTATTCATCATCTGGAAAAACGCCAATCTACGCGCGCATCCCGAGCTGGAGGCCTGCATAGGCCAGGAAGGTCATGGGCAGGCCTTGACGGCCAAGTAAGGGACAGCCCCAAAAAGGCACTACACCCCAAAAGTTGGACTTGAATCCAATCTTTGGGGTGTTTTTCCATGATGACGTCTGACGAGAGGCAACCCAGCGCTAAAAGCCGCCTGCAAGAACTGAGATCAGGACTGGCCCTGCAACTTGCGCAGCAAGGACAAATCCCGCCAGGCATTGGCTTTGTGCTGCGGGCGCAGCAACAGCGAGGCAGGATGGTAAGTCACCACCAAAGGCAGGCTACGACCCTGGGCATCGGTATACGTCAGGGCCTGGCCCCGCAAAGCCTCCAGATCCTCCTCACGACCACTTAGTGCCACCGCCGCCAAATGGCCAACGGCCAGCAAGCGACGGGGCTGTACCAAGCGAATTTGTGCATCCAGAAAGGCACGACACGCGGCCAGCTCTTCTTGGGTGGGTGGACGGTTGCCCAAGGGGCGGCACTTCACCAGATGCGTTTTATAGACCGAAGCATCAGGAATCGCGCTGTTAAGCATGGCTTGCAAAAGCAGACCGGCTTTGCCATCAAAAGGCTGGGCGCTGCGATCATCGCTGGTGCCCGGCGCTTCACCAATAATCATCCAGTCCGGCTCGGACAAGAGCTCTGAACCAAATACCACTTGAGCGCGGCCCGTATGCAAACCGCATTCCTGACAAGCCTGTACCTGCTCCAGCAAGCTGGCCATATCCTGGGCTTTTTCGGGCTGAATCAGTACAGCAGGCCGCTGAACCACTTCCTCCACAGGAGCCGCTGCAACAGGTCGAGCGCCGGATTTACGCAAAACCGCCAGCGCCTGATCACGCGCCGACATGGCATCAGTAGCCGCTGCGGGAGCTGAAACAGGCGCAGGGCTGCCTGCATCATCCAGATTTCGGCCTGCAAACTGAGCCGTCTGCGGGGCCGCTGCAGCCTCTTGCGCAGGGGCTGCTGCTATGGCTGCGGATTGCCCAAGCGGCTGTGCCTGCGGCAGACGCGCCAGAAAAGCACGCTCCAGCCCCAACTCCAAAAGCCAGGTGCGTTGCAGAGGGGAGATAGGCTGAAAATCGATCATGCCCCAGCCCTGCTGGCCAGGTTCAGACTCATCAAGACCGCGTCTTCACGCAGTCCATCGCCTAGCGGATAGTAGTTTTTACGCAGGCCATCCGCCTTGAAACCGTACTTCTGATACAGGCCGATAGCCGGAGCATTCGAAGCTCGCACTTCCAGAACCACGCGCTCCAGTTGATGCTGACGAGCCCACTGCAGGCCGTCGTCCAGCAATTGCCAAGCCAGACCGCGCCGCTGCTGTTCAGGGGCCACCCCAATCAGCAAAAGCTCAATCATATCGGGAGCTTGCAGCCAAACGGCATAGCCTTGCACCTGGCCTTGTTTGTGAATGATCCGGGAGCAGTACGCGCTATTGCCCAGGGCATCCGTGAAGTTGCCTGCCGTCCAGGGATGGCTTTCCACACGACGCTCAATATCCAGCACGGCGGACACATGCCCGGCCTGCATGGCTTCAATTTGTAGAGGTTGATCCAGAGCCGCAGGGTTTCCACCCAAGCCCTGCTCACGCTCCTGAATGGTGTAAGCGACTTTCTCGCGCACATACAGCGGCATGGCCAGATCCGGGGAGATACCCCGCCCTTCGTCCAGATCATGCAAAGCCAAATGCGCCACGCTGGCACCTGTTGCACGCCATGCCTGACCCACCTCCCAGCCCTGTGCTAGAACAGCTGGGGCCAGATCAGGAAACTGCTCCAATGCGTCACCGACGACTTGAATAGGCTGCTGCTCTGCGATCAAACCTTCAGCCTGCAAACGGGCGATCCAGGTAGTGACCTGCGCGGCATCCAGCAAGACCGGGCTTTGCAGCACAGACCAGGACTTCTCAGCTGCCCAGCAGTAGACAGCCGCGTAGACCTCTTGCATGCGCGCATCCTGTGCCACCACATAGGCTGTGCCTTCTACAGGCGTACCGCAAGCAGCAGCCGCCAGTAAGGAGGAAACGGGCAGCACCGGCAGGTCCAGAGCAAAAGCCATACCTTGAGCTACACCACAGGCCACGCGCAGGCCGGTAAAACCACCAGGGCCTTGGCCGAAAGCAATCGCCGTCAGGGCGTGCCTATCCAGACCGGCCTGCTCCAGCAGTTGCTCGGCCATGGGCAAAAGGCGTTCGGCATGATCGCCAGTCCCCTCGTGGCTCAGCTCCACCAGCGAAATACCCGCTTGGGTGCGAGACAACAAGGTCAGTTCACAGAGATTGGAGGAAGTCTCCAGGGCAAGAATATGTGCATCCATCGCGCTATTTTAGTTTAAGCAGACTCAAAATAGGCAGCTCCCTGGGATCGGACAAGGACAAAGCAGTCCACCATGGAATTTCGGGTGTATTTGCCCTCTGGCCGCTTTTTTTTTGACCTGACTCAAGCCGGGCTGTCAAACTATTTGCCACCATATAATCTTCTGTGAAGCCAGTCCAAATCCGCTGCAAGGCGCATAAATAGTACAAAACGCTTAATGTGTAATATTTTTCTACACCCCCCTATACGCGGTTTCTGATGCCTGTTACATTTTCGCTATGAATACGCCGACCCCCCCCCTCACCCGCAAAATCCTTGTCGTTGACGACGATCCCCGGCTGCGCGATTTATTGCGCCGCTACTTGTCTGAACAAGGGTTCAACGTTTTCGTCGCCGAAGACGGTAAAGAAATGGCCAAACTCTGGCAACGCGAGCATTTCGATCTGCTGGTACTGGATCTGATGCTGCCAGGCGAGGATGGCCTGTCCATCTGTCGTCGGCTGCGCGGCGGACACGACAACACTCCCATCATCATGCTCACAGCCAAGGCCGAAGAAATCGACCGTATCGTGGGCCTGGAGATGGGCGCCGATGACTACCTCATCAAACCTTTCAACCCCCGCGAACTGCTAGCCCGTGTCAACGCTATCTTGCGACGCCGTGGTACCGAGGAACACCCCGGCGCACCTAGTCAGGAAAATGAATCGATCGAGTTCGGCCCCTATGTGCTGAACCTGTCCACACGAACACTGACACGCAACAACGAAGTCGTCCCCATCACAACGGGCGAGTTCTCCGTGCTGAAGGTGTTTGCCCGTCATCCCAAGATCCCCTTGTCGCGCGACAAACTGATGGAACTGGCGCGTGGCCGCGAATACGAAGCTTTTGACCGCAGCCTGGACGTGCAGATTTCGCGTCTGCGCAAGCTGATCGAACCCAATGCCTCCAAGCCCGTGTTCATTCAAACGGTCTGGGGTCTGGGCTACGTTTTTGTTCCAGACGGCGGTAACTGACCTTGTCTTCCGGTCAGCAAGAAGGGCGGCCCGCCGTGGCCGCCCAACGCCGAGCAACAAAAAACTCAAGTATCCGGCTGGGTTTATTCAGCCGGTCTTTTTTATTGCTCGCAGCGTTGATGCTCGTCAGCCTGGGTGCCTGGCTGCAAGTATTCTTCAGTATGGAAGAAGGCCCACGCGCAGCCCAAATGGCGCAGCGCGTGGCGTCCATTGTCAGCATCACCCGCTCGGCCCTGGTGTACGCGCCCCCGGCGGTACGCCCTGCCCTGTTGCTGGATCTGGCCACCAAGGAAAGTCTGCGCGTACAACCACGCGAGAACACGGACGAACTGGAACCCCTGCCGCGCTCCAACTACTGGCAGCACGTCTCTACCGAAGTGCGTGGCGCACTGGGCAGCCAGACTTTGATCATGTGGTCGGTCAACAGCGTGCCGGGCATCTGGGTTTCCTTTGATATCAATGAAGATCAGTATTGGCTGGTCTTTGATCGCGAACAATTAAGTCTGACTGCCGGCGTGGAATGGCTTGGCTGGGGCGCTACCGCCTTGCTGCTGGCCTTGATTGGTGCCGCTGTCAGTGTGCGTTTTGTGAACCGGCCTTTAGCTCAGTTGGCCAAAGTGGCTCAGCAACTGGCCCGTGGCGAGACCCCAAGTACCCTGCCTGAAAAAGGTCCGGTTGAAATCCGCGACATGAATATCGCCTTTAACCGTATGGCGCGCGACATTCGCCAGACGGAGGCCGATAGAGAAATCATGCTGGCCGGTATTTCGCACGACTTGCGCACACCGCTGGCGCGCATGCGTCTGGAAATTGAATTAAGCCAGGTCTCGGACGAAACCCGCGCCGCCATTGACGAGGACCTGGCCCAGATTGACCACAGTATTGGTCAGTTGATGGAGTACGCCCGTCCCGCTACGGCAGTCCCTGAACATGGCATTGATGTTTCCGCCGTGCTCAATGACGTCTACGAACGCGAACGCACGCATACAGAATCGCTGGGTGGAATTTTGACGGCCTCCGTCGAACCCAATCTGTATGCTCGCATCAGCGCTCACGACTTGAAGCGTATCGTCTCCAACCTGATCGAAAATGCCCGTCGCTATGGACGCAGTCCTGAGGATGATCGGGCACGCATTGAGCTGTCGGCGCATCAGCATGGCAATATTCTGGTGATTGCCGTCAAGGATCAGGGAGCCGGTATTGAAAAGGGCGATATCCAGCGCCTGCTGCGCCCCTTCTCGCGCGGCGTCTCTGCACGCACAGGCGTCAGTGGCGCAGGCTTGGGACTAGCTATTGTGGAGCGTTTGCTGGGACAAGTCGGAGGTCACTTCGAGCTGGTCAGTGCGCCGTCCGAGGGCTTGACCGCGCGCATTCAATTGCCCCGCATCCGTGCCAGTCGTAATGCACCTGGAACGCAAGGCGATAAAGACACCAAAGCCATCTGAGTACCTTGAGCCTTAGGCAGGGGATAGCCCCCCTTGCCCAAGGCCGGGTTCAGTCCCAAGCCGATCAAGCACGGTACAACAGGGCGACTGAGGTCACCGCAATCCCTTCCTGGCGTCCCACAAAACCAATCGCCTCGTTTGTTTTACCCTTAATGTTCACACTGCCGGGTTCCAATTGCAGATCGGCCTCGATATTGGCCACCATCGCCGGAGCATGTGGTGCGATCTTGGGTTTTTGCGCATGAATCGTGGCATCCACATTGCCTACCAACCAGCCCGCCGCGCGTACCTGCTCATAAGCATGACGCAGCAGCACTCGACTATCGGCACCCTTGTATTTTGGGTCCGTGTCCGGAAAGTGACGCCCAATATCTCCCAGACCCGCCGCCCCCAAAATCGCATCGGTAATGGCGTGCAGCAAGGCATCGGCATCCGAATGACCCATCAGGCCATGCGTATGCGGAATGGTGACGCCGCCCAGAATCAAAGGCCGGCCTTCGCACAGCACATGCACATCAAAACCTTGTCCTACGCGAATCGGCATGCTCATAACCATTTCTCCATCAATTCAAAATCTTCAGGCCAGGTGACTTTAAAATTCCGCGCCGAACCCAATATCAATAAGGGTTGGCTACCCGTCAACTCCATGGCGCTGGCCTCATCCGTCACCGCAAAACCCTGTTCTTTAGCCGCTAGCAGAGCCTCACGCAAAGTATGGGCAGGAAACAGCTGGGGAGTCTGCGCTAACCACAGTCCATCTCTGTCCACTGTTCCCTGCACCGCGACCGGCTCGGCGGGCGTTGCGCGCTTGACGGTATCAGGCACGGGTAAAGCCAGCAAGCCACCGCGTTGCGCCTGCAAGCAGGCATCAATCAGGCGCGCCAAAGCCTTCCTGGGCAAACCGGGACGAGCAGCGTCGTGAACCAGAGCCCAGGCTTGTTCGTCCTTATCCAGGCTCTGCAAGGTATTGAGCACCGTTTCTGCCCGCGTTTCCCCACCACAAGGCAGACAAATCGTGCGCGGCAAGCCTTCCAGGGCGGCGGCGGCCCAGGTATCACCGGGGGCCACGGCCACCCGCACCTGGCTGATGCGCTCATCAGCCAGCAAAGCCTGTACCGAGCGGCGCAACATGGGCTGCCCACCCAGCAAACGGTATTGCTTGGGCAAGCCTTGCGCCTTCGTGGCAGAATCCAGGGCGCGCGAGCCAATACCGGCGGCTGGAACAATTGCAATCAAGGTAGTCTTCATAGGTGGGTGATTTTATAATGACAATCCTGATGGAAACCGAAAAACAGCACTCCCTGTCCCTGCCCAGCACCCAAGATGTGCTGGCTGCCTTACGCCCCGGTCAACGCTACTCGCAGCCCATGCCCCCCGGCTCGGGTGATGCCTGCCTGATTGCCGACCTGGCCCGCCAACATAAAGCGCCTATTCTGGTGCTCTGCGCCGATCCCCTGACGGCCCAAAGGCTGGCCGAGGAGATCCTGTTGTTTGGCCCCGCCCTGCGCGTTCGCCAACTGCCGGACTGGGAAACACTGCCATACGACAGCTTCTCTCCGCACCAGGATCTGATCTCCGAGCGTTTGCGCACCTTGCATGCCCTGACCATGCACGAGGTCGATGTACTGACGGTCCCCGTCACCACCGCCTTGTATCGTCTGGCTCCGCCCTCCTTTCTGGCCGCCTACACCTTCTCATTCCGCCAGGGCGACGAGCTGGATGAGGCGCAACTGCGCGCCCAGTTGATGTTGGCCAACTACACCCATATGACACAGGTCAGCGCTCCAGGCGAATTCAGCATTCGCGGTGGCCTGATTGACCTGTTCCCTATGGGTTCAGTGCTGCCTTACCGTCTGGACCTGTTCGACAACGAAATTGAAAGCATACGCAGCTTTGATATCGACACCCAGCGCAGCCTGTATCCGGTCAAGGAAATCCAGCTGCTACCCGGCCGTGAATTCCCCATGGACGAAGAGGCGCGCACGCAATTCCGGGCTCGTTTCCGCGAGTTCTTTGAAGGCGATCCTTCACGTGCCCTGCCCTATAAAGATGTAGGCAACGGTATTGCCTTTGCCGGTATTGAATACTATCTGCCGCTGTTCTTTGAAGAAACGGCCACCTTGATGGACTATGTGCCCCAAGGTAGCCTGGTCATTACTCACGGGGATGCACAAAACGCGATTGGCCGCTTCCAGAGCGATACTCATAGCCGTTTTTCCTTCCTGAAGAACGACCGTGAACGCCCGATTCTGCCGCCAGAAAGCCTGTTTTTGTCAGACGAGCAGTTTTTCAATGGCATCAAGCCTTTCAGCCGCCTGAGCCTGAGCGCCCAGGCTGACAACCAGCCTATAGCTCATCCCGATTTCGAGCCTTTGCCTGTGGTTGCTGTAAACCGACGCGACAAGGATCCATTGGCTCAACTGCGGCAAGAAGTGCTGGACCCGAAAAACCGGACCGTGCTGTGTGCGGATTCGGCAGGTCGTCGGGAAACGCTGCTGCAGATGCTGCGTGAACATGATCTGTCACCCGCAACAGACTGCCAGAGTCTGGCCGATTTCCTGGAGTCAGACGCGGCTTTTGCCCTGGTCGTCGCGCCTTTGTCACGTGGCTTTGCCTTGGTGCATGACAGCCTGAGCCTGCTGACTGAAAACGACCTTTACCCCACCCAGACTCGCACCCAAAGCAGCCGTCGCCGCAACGAGCGCAGCAGCGATGTGGAAGCCATGGTGCGGGACCTGTCCGAACTGCGTGAAGGCGACCCCGTCGTTCACGCCGAGCACGGGATTGGACGCTACTGCGGCCTGAAAGAAATGGACCTGGGCGAAGGCCCGGTCGAGTTCCTGCACCTGGAATACGCCAAAGGCAGCACTTTATATGTGCCCGTAGCCCAGTTGCACGTGATTGCCCGTTACAGCGGTGCTGATCCCGAGCATGCACCTTTACACCAGCTCGGCTCCGGCCAATGGGATAAGGCCCGCCGCCGTGCTGCGAAACAAGCACGTGACAGCGCTGCGGAATTACTGGCCCTGTACGCTCAGCGCGCCGCTCGTGAAGGCTTCAAGTTCAAGCTGCCGCTCAATGACTATCAAGCCTTCTCCGAAGGGTTTGGCTTTGAGGAAACACCGGACCAGGCTGCTGCCATTGAAGCCGTCGTGAACGACATGACGTCAGGCCAGCCTATGGACCGACTGGTTTGCGGGGATGTGGGCTTTGGTAAAACCGAAGTCGCCCTGCGTGCCGCCTTTCTGGCCGTGGCCAATGGCAAACAGGTTGCCCTGTTGTGCCCAACCACTCTGCTGGCCGAGCAACATGCGCAGACCTTCTCGGACCGTTTTGCCGACTGGCCCATCCGTGTTGCCGAACTGTCCCGCTTCCGTTCGACCAAGGAAACGCAGGCCGCAATTGCTGGCCTGCGCGATGGCAGCGTAGATATTGTGATTGGTACGCACAAAATCCTGTCCTCGGATGTGCGTTTCAAACAACTGGGTCTGGTCATCATCGACGAGGAACACCGCTTTGGTGTGCGCCAGAAAGAGGCCTTGAAACAGCTGCGTGCCGAAGTCGATATCCTGACCCTGACCGCCACACCTATTCCACGCACCTTGGGCATGTCCCTGGAAGGCATACGGGACTTTTCCGTCATTGCCACGGCACCGCAAAAACGTCTGGCGATCAAGACCTTCGTGCGTCGTGAAGATGGCAGCACCATACGCGAAGCGCTGCTGCGCGAATTGAAACGCGGTGGTCAGGTCTACTTCCTGCATAACGAAGTCGAAACCATTCACAACCGCCGTGCCCGTCTGGAAGAGTTGGTGCCGGAAGCCAGTATTGCAGTGGCCCACGGCCAAATGCCGGAACGCGAACTGGAAGCCGTCATGAAGGGCTTCTACCAGAAGCGCTACAACGTGCTGCTGTGTACCACGATTATTGAAACCGGCATTGACGTGCCCACGGCCAATACCATCGTCATCCACCGTGCGGATCGCCTGGGTCTGGCTCAACTGCACCAGTTGCGTGGACGAGTGGGTCGATCCCACCACCAGGCTTATGCCTATCTGCTGACCCCCGGCGAGGATGCCATCACCAGCAATGCGAAAAAGCGACTGGAAGCCATTCAGGCCATGGAAGAGCTGGGTGCCGGCTTTTTCCTGGCCATGCACGATCTGGAAATTCGGGGTGCCGGTGAAGTGCTGGGCGAATCCCAATCCGGCGACATTCAGGAAGTGGGCTATTCCATGTATGCGGATATGCTCAACACCGCCGTCAAAGCCCTGAAGGCCGGTGAAGAACCTGATCTGGACTCGCCCTTTGCCTTGCAGTGCGAAGTGAATCTGCATACTTCTGCGCTGCTGCCGGCCAACTACTGTCCGGATGTGAATGCCCGTCTGGGACACTACAAAGCCCTGTCGCACGCCCGTACCGAAGACGACCTGATCCATATCCATGAGGAGCTGATCGACCGCTACGGCCTGCTGCCAGAAGCGGGCGAGAACCTGCTGGCCGTACATCGCTTGCGCATCAAGGCCGAACCGCTGGGCATTGTGAAAATCGATGCCAGCGAAGCTCAAGCGACGATTCAGTTTTCCTCCAAGCCCAATGTGGACGCGGTCAGCATTATTGAGCTGGTGCAAAAGAACAAGCAGGTACGCCTGGCTGGGCCGGACAAGCTCAAGGTTGAAATTACCAAAGGCGAGGAAATCAAGAACCGTATTCAAGCCGTGCGTAATGTCTTGAACAGCTTGCGCAAAGAAAAGTAAGCCTTGAGTTTGCGGCGCCCACCTTCATTTTTTCGCCATACTAGGCTGACGATCCGCCGACATCAAACGTCCAGGCGGAACCAGTTCAACACGGCATCCAACGGAGAGTGATTCAAGGCAAAGCTGGCTTGCTCCTGCACCACCGGTTTGGCACGATAAGCCACCGAGTACTTGGCCTTGGACATCATGGGCAAGTCATTGGCCCCATCTCCAATCGCAATACACTGCTCTGGACCTGCACCCAGCTCAGCCGCCAGTTCCTGCAGGAAACGGGCTTTAGCCTGACCATCTACAATTGCGCCCAACACTTTACCGGTCAGTTTGCCGTCCACCACTTCCAAGGTATTGGAGTGGGCGTAGCTCAGACTGAAACGGTCTTTCATGCGCTCGGTGAAGAAGGTGAAGCCCCCCGACACCAGCAAAGTTTTCACCCCGTGGGCATGGGCCGTCGCAATCAAGCGGTCTGCACCCAGGTTAGGCTGCAAGCGCTCTTCATAGACGCGAGTCAGATCGCTGACGGGCACACCCTCCAGAAATGCGACACGACGATTCAGACTCTCGGTGAAGTCCTTGATTTCGCCGCGCATGGCCGCTTCAGTAATTGTGGCAACCTGCTCCTTGCGGCCAGCCATATCGGCGATCTCGTCAATACACTCGATATTGATCAGCGTGGAATCCATGTCCATTGCCAGCACACGCATTTCTTTCAGGCGATCAATCTGCTCCAGAAAAGCAAAATCCATCGCGCCGGTCTTGCACAGGGCCTGCACCTCAGCGCGTTGCGTAGCATCTGCACCCAGCAGGCGCACGGCGGTAGGACCCAGCTCCTGCACTCCATCGGCCTGCACCACTGCCGCAATTTTTTCGATGATGGCGCTATCCAGGCGCGGCCCTTGAAGAATGAGATGAGACATCAGATCGTCCACAAAGCAAGAAAATACAGCACAGCCACTGTGCCAAAAGACGATTATTGTAGCCTGCTGCGGCCCCGGCACGGCCCTGCCAACAGGCGCAATGTCAGTTTTCAGCCTGAACTCATCCTGCTACGATAAAAGCTATCGCGAAATGACCGAGGACGCCCTCCATGTACATCTGGCCCAACAATACCTTGCTGGATCTGCTCCACATCGAACATCCCATCATTCAAGCCCCTATGGCCGGCGCCCAAGACAGCGAACTGGCTATTGCCGTTGCTCGTGCTGGCGGCTTGGGCTCTCTGGCCTGCGCCATGCTCAGCCCGGAGCAGATTCGGGAACAAGTAGGCTTGTTCCGGCAAGCCGTATCGGCCCCTATCAATCTGAACTTCTTTTGTCATGAAGACCTGCGCCTGGAGCCAGAGGCTCTGCAAGAGTGGCGTCTGCGCCTGATGCCTTACTACCAGGAATACGGCCAGGACCCCAATCAGGAATTGCCCAAAGCGGCACGCGCGCCCTTCTCCAGCCAACATGCAGAATTGGTCGAAGACCTGAAACCCGAAGTCGTCAGCTTCCACTTTGGCCTGCCCTCCCCCGAGCTGGTCCAGCGCGTGAAAAAAGCCGGTGCCCTGATCATGTCCAGCGCTACCACGACGGCTGAAGCAGTCTGGCTGCAAGAGCACGGCGCCGACATCATCATCGCCCAGGGTCTGGAAGCCGGTGGCCACCGTGGCATATTCCTGGACGATAAAGTGCATACCCAAGTGGGCACCATGTCCTTGGTTCCCCAGATTGCCGATGCCGTCACTATTCCCGTAATTGCGGCCGGTGGTATTGCCGATGGACGCGGTATTGCTGCCGCCCTGGCCTTGGGCGCCAGCGCCGCTCAAATTGGCACGGCCTACCTGTTCTGCCCTGAATCCAAGATCACTCCACTGCATCGCGAAGCACTGTCCAATAGTCGCTCGGACAGCACAGCCTTGACCAATCTGTTCTCCGGTCGCCCTGCCCGCAGTATCCGCACTCGTCTGATGGATGAAATCGGTCCTTTAAGTGCCAGCGCTCCGGTATTTCCCCATGCGGGTTCGGCTCTCAGCCCGCTGCGTATCGAAGCCGAAAAACAAGGCCGTACCGAATTCAGTTCCCTCTGGAGCGGACAAAGCGCTGCCTTGGGTCGTGCCCTGCCTGCCGAGGAACTGACACTGGTTCTCGCCCAAGAGGCTCAGGGCGTCTGCAAGCGTCTGGGCGTGGCTGGCGCTACCCATGCTCCCCTGGACAAACCTTGATCGATTCTGGGGGCTGCACACGCGGTGTGCAGCCCCTCACATGCGTCAAAGCCAGCCGCTGACGGCATGGCCCAGACATTCAGGACAAAAAAAACCTCGCAAAATTGCGAGGTTTTTTCATGCATTCAGCACTATTCAAACTTGCCCTTGGGGTGACGCATCAAATAGCGATACACAAAGCCGGGGTACGCCATCACCAAGAATAAAGCAAAGGTAATGGTGTAGAACACCCAAGTCTGCTTGAACGGGTTACCGATGCTGGCTTCAAAAGCAAAGCCGAACGCACCCATAATCCCGTAAAACGCACAGACTTCCAGAAGGCGAGAAAAAAAGCCTTTGGAAACTTTCTGATGGCGGGAGCGCCAGGCCGGAAAGTAAAACATGGCTCCCACCAAAGCCAGACCCAAAAACAACTTGCCCAACATGACTGGCAAGGAGCTCAGGCCAGAGCTGGAGGCAATCACCGTGTAGATTCCCAAACCCAAAGCAGCCAGCACGGCCAGGTACACAAGGCCAACGATCAGCTGCAGCCAGGGCGAGAGGCCTGAGCGCTCGCCCGGCATGGACCAAGGCAAAACCAGCAAGGGCTTTTCCACGAGAAACGGCAGATTAGCCGTAATCACGGAAAGAACAATCAAGACCCAGATGGAAAGGCTTTGGTCCATAGTGCTACCTACTTAAAACTGCAAGGAAGACTGAATCACGCGGATGCAGGTGTCCATCAAGCCACCAGGCAAAACGCCCAGGCCGATAATCAGAACGCCGTTTACCAGCATGACCAGCTTGGTCAGCAAGCCCGTTGCCACAGGATGCTCTTCACCTTCAGGTTCGTCGAAGTAAACAACCTTCACGACACGCAGGTAGTAGAAAGCACCGATCAAGGACATGATGACGGCAAACACGGCCAGCCAGACATAGCCCGCACCCACCACAGCTTGCAGAACACTCAGCTTGGCAGCAAAGCCGGACAGCGGAGGAATACCAGCCAGGGAGAACATGGATAGCAGCCAGATCAAGGCCAGACCAGGGTTACGGCGGTTCAGGCCCTTCAGGTCGCTGATGTTTTCGCATTCAAAACCACGACGGCTCAGGATCAGGATCAGACCGAAAGTGCTCAGGGTGGTCAGAACGTAGATCACCACATAGAACAGCGAAGCACCGTAGGCTTGAGAGTGAGTCTCGCCATTGAACACGCCAGCCAGCAAGCCCAGGAAAATGAAACCCATGTGCGAGATGGTCGAATACGCAAGCATACGCTTGAGATTCTTTTGCATGATCGCAGTCAGGTTACCCAGAGCCAGCGACAGCACAGCCATGATCAGCAACATGGGCTGCCAGTCCACGGCAATACCGTGCAGAGCCTCAACCAGGAAGCGCATGGTTACGGCAAAAGCAGCCAGTTTAGGAGCAGCACCGATGATCAGGGTAACGGTAGTAGGAGCGCCTTGATAGACGTCCGGTGTCCACATATGGAAAGGAGCAGCCGTCAATTTGAAGGCCAGACCTGCCACAACAAACACCACACCGAAGACCAGAGCCAGACGCTCGGCTTGACCGTTAGCGATGACTTCAGCGATACGTGGGAATTCCAGATGGCCGGTAGCGCCAAAAATCATGGACATACCGTACAGCAAGATACCCGATGCCAAAGCACCCAGAACGAAGTATTTCAACGCCGCTTCAATGGACTGACGGTGTTCACGACGCAGCGCAACCAGTGCGTACAGCGCAAAGGACATCAGCTCCACACCCAGATAAGCGGTCAACATGCTGTTGGCCGAAATCATGATCATCTGGCCCAGCAGGGCCATCAGAGTCAGGGTGTAGAGTTCACCACCGCGTTCCATCATGTCGCGCTGTTCAGCGTACTCACGACCGTAGATCAGGGTAGCGGCGACCGCAGCACACGAAAGCAGCTTCAGGAAGTGCGCCAACTCGTCTGCGACGAACAGGCCACCAAACGAGACACCGCTCACACCCTTGGACCACTGCCAGGCTACGCTGGCCGCAACCACGGCAAGCGTCAACAGGCTCAGAACAAACGTCGAGTGGCGCTGTTTGTGTTTGCTGAAAGCATCAAAAATCAGCACACACGAAGCCAGAACCAGGAGCAGGATCTCGGGCAAAGCCAGAGAAAAGTTAAAGGTAGTATCCATAGTGATTCGGCCTACAGTTTCGAGATGGAGACGTGTTGCAGCAACGCTTCAACCGAAACGTGCATGACCTCGGTAAATGGCTTGGGATACACACCCATGCCCAGCACCGCAATCGCCATTACGCCAAGAACGAAGAACTCACGGCCACTCAGGTCGCTCATGCCGGCAACATTGTCGTTACCCACGGGGCCAAAGGCCACGCGCTTGAGCATCCACAGCGAGTAAGACGCGCCTGTAATCAGCGCTGTTGCTGTCAGCAGACCGATCCAGAAGTTGTACTCCACCGCGCCCATGATGACGGTGAACTCACCGATAAAGCCGCTGGTGCCTGGCAAACCGCTGTTGGCCATCGAGAACAGCACAAAGAAGGTAACGAAACGAGGCATCACCTTGACCACACCACCGTAATCGGCGATTTGGCGGCTGTGCAGACGGTCGTACAGAACACCGATACACAGGAACATGGCACCGGACACGAAACCGTGCGAGATCATTTGCATGATCGCGCCTTCCATACCCGTGGTGTTGAACACGAAAAAGCCCAGCGTGACAAAACCCATGTGAGCCACAGAGGAGTAAGCCACCAGCTTTTTCATATCGTCCTGAACGATGGCGACCAGACCAATGTAGATCACCGCGACCAGAGACAGGGCAATGATGATTCCGGCCAGACCTTGCGAAGCATCAGGAGCGATGGGCAGGGAAAAGCGCAGGAAACCGTAAGCACCCAGTTTCAACATGATGGCAGCCAGCACCACGGAACCACCAGTAGGTGCTTCCACGTGGGCATCCGGCAACCAGGTGTGGACAGGCCACATAGGCACCTTCACAGCAAAAGCCATGAACAGAGCAGCAAAGATCAGCACCTGAGTGGTGTAATCCAGCGGCACTTTATGCCAGGTCAGGATATCGAAAGTACCGCCGGACACATTCCACAAGTAGATGAATGCGATCAGGGTCAACAGCGAGCCGAGCAAGGTGTACAAGAAGAACTTGACCGATGCATACACGCGGTTCGGACCACCCCAGATACCGATGATCAAGTACATCGGGATCAGCGTGGCTTCAAAGAACACGTAGAACAGCAAGCCATCCAGAGCGGCAAACACGCCAACCATCAGACCCGACAGGATCAGGAAGGCACCCATGTATTGCGCCACGCGGTTCTTGATCACCTGCCAGCCCGCCAGCACCACGATCACCGTGATGAAAGCGGTCAGCAGAACAAACCACATGGAAATACCGTCCACGCCAAGGTGGTAATTCACCTTGAAGGCATCAATCCAGGGGGCCAGCTCGACAAACTGCATGTCGGCCGTACCGAGATTGAAGCCCGTGTACAGAGGAATAGTGACAACAAGACCGGCAATCGAACCCAGCAGAGCCAGCCAGCGGGTGAAGGTGGGACGATCATCACGCCCCAGAGCCAGCACCAACAGACCAGCGACGATAGGTACGAAAATCGCCAGCGTTAACCAAGGAAGAGTAGAAGACGCCATATCGCTAGCCATTTACCGAACCGTCAGTACAAAAAAGGATAAGAGCGCCAGGATCCCGAGGATCATGGCAAAGGCGTAGTGATAGACATAGCCGGACTGGAGATGACGGCTGATTGCAGCCACCCAGCCCACTACGCGTGCACTACCGTTGACCACCAGGCCGTCAATCAGACCGCGGTCAGCACCTTTCCAGAGGCCCGTACCCAGGCAGCGAACGCCACGAGACAGCACTTGCTCGTTGAACCAGTCAACGTAGTACTTGTTCTCCAGGATACGGTAGATAAAAGAGCAGTTCTTTTTGATAGCGGCAGGCAAAGCAGGATTAACCAGGTACATGTACCAGGCCACCACAGCACCAGCCACAACCAGCCAGAATGGCAGTGTGCCAAAACCGTGTACGGCGTAAGCCATCCAGTCGGTCCAGTGCTCGGCCAGCGTTGCCATTGCAGGATGGTCAGGCAGAACCGTCACAATGCCTTCAAAGTAGCCACCGAACAGCAATGGATCAACGAACCAGATACCGGCGAAGATCGACGGAATGGCCAGCAGAACCAGAGGCAGCGTAACCACCCAAGGCGACTCGTGAGGATCGCCACCGTGAGCGTGATGGTCGTCGTGACCATGCGACTCGTCGTGCTTGACGTCACGGAAGCGCTCTTTGCCGTGGAATACCAGGAAGTACAGACGGAAGGAGTACAGCGAGGTGACGAACACACCGATCAGTGTGGCGTAGTAAGCGTAGGTCGAACCCCAGATACCGGCTTCGCCTGCGGCTTCGATGATGTGCTCTTTCGAGTAGAAACCCGAGAAGAACGGCGTACCCACCAGAGCCAGCGTACCGATCAGGAAAGTCAGCCAGGTAATAGGCATGTACTTGCGCAGACCACCCATATTGCGGATGTCCTGATCGTGGTGCATACCGATAATCACCGAACCAGCGCCCAGGAACAGCAAGGCTTTGAAGAAAGCGTGTGTCATCAGGTGGAACACAGCAGCCGAGTAAGCCGAAGCACCCAGAGCGACCGTCATGTAACCCAGCTGGGACAAGGTGGAGTAAGCCACAACGCGTTTGACGTCGTTCTGGATAATACCCAGCAAGCCCAGGAACAAGGCACCCGTTGCACCGATCACGATGATGAAGGACAGCGCGGTTGTCGACTGTTCAAACACAGGCGAGAAACGAGCCACCATGAAGATACCGGCCGTCACCATGGTCGCGGCGTGAATCAGCGCCGAGATAGGAGTAGGACCTTCCATGGAGTCAGGCAGCCAGCTGTGCAAAGGAACCTGAGCCGATTTACCCATGGCACCCACAAACAGGGCCAGAGCAGCAACGGTCAGCAATTGCCAGTCAGTACCGGGGAATGTCATGGTGCTCAGTTCCTGAACCTTGGCGAACACGTCGCTGTAGTTCATGGAGCCGGTGTAGGCGTAGAGCAAGCCAATACCCAGAGCAAAACCGAAGTCACCCACACGGTTGACCAGGAAGGCCTTCATGTTGGCAAAAATGGCAGTCTTGCGCTCGTACCAGAAACCGATCAGCAGGTAAGACACCAGACCCACCGCTTCCCAACCGAAGAACAGTTGCAGCATGTTGTTGGACATGACCAGCATCAGCATCGAGAAGGTAAACAGCGAGATGTAGGAGAAAAAGCGCTGGTAGCCCGGATCATCTTTCATGTAGCCAATGGTGTAGATATGCACCATCAGCGACACGGACGTCACCACCACCATCATCAGGGCAGTCAGCTTGTCGATCAGAAAGCCGATATCCCACTGAATGCTGCCAATGGTGATCCAGGTGTAGACCGGACCGTTAAAGGTCTGGCCTTCCAGAACCTGCAACATGACCATGACCGAGCCGATAAAGGAAATCAGCACGCCCGCGATCGTAATCAGGTGAGCGCCTGTCTTGCCGATAAATCGACCCAGAAAGCCGGTACCGAACAAACCGGCTAGCGCCGAACCCACCAGGGGAGCAAGCGCAATCGTTAAGTAAAGATTTATGGAGTTCATTAGTGTGCTATCCCATCAACCCTTGAGCTGGTCGAGATCCTGGACATTGATCGAATTAAGGTTACGGAACAACAGAACCAGAATTGCAAGACCAATGGCCGCCTCGGCCGCAGCGACCGTCAGGACGAAAAAGACAAACACCTGACCTGCCTCGTTGCCCATCCAGGTGGAGAAGGCCACAAAGTTCATGTTGGCCGACAAAAGAATCAGCTCAACAGACATGAGCAAGATAATCAGGTTGCGACGGTTCAGGAAAAAGCCGAACAGGCCGATCGTGAACAGCACAGCGCCCAGGACCAAATAGTGCGCAAGCGTCAGCGTCATCATCATTTGTCTCCTGGCACGACAGCGTCAGCCGAACTGGACGCCGACGGCTTTTCGGTTTGAGAAGGAATGGAAACCATGCGCAGACGGTCTTGCGAACGAACCTTGACTTGTTCGCTGGAGACGGTGCGTTTGACACCTTCACGTTTACGCAGAGTCAGTGCAATGGCCGAGATCATGCCAACCAGCAGCACAATGCCACCGAGCAACACCGCCAGCACGTACTGGGAGTACATCAACTCGCCAATAACACGGGTGTTGTTGTAGTCCGCAGCCACCGCGGCAGCAGGTGCCGTTGTGAACCACAGCTTGGTCAGCACAAAGCCCATTTCCAGAACCATGATGGCGCCGATCAACAGCCCCATAGGCACGTGAGCCTTGAATTTCTTGGCAGCGGATTCCTGACGAACGTCCAGCATCATGATGACGAACAGGAACATCACCATCACGGCGCCCACATAGACCACCACCAGCAAGAGGCCCAGGAACTCGGCGCCCATCGTGATCCACATCATGGCGGCCGTGAAGAACACCAGAATCAAATGCAATACGGCTGTAACCGGATTCTTGGCAGCGATCACGCGATACGCGGCCACCACCATCACCAGCGCCAGCACATAAAACAGAACAGTAGTAAATAACATGAGTGTAGAGCTCCGGCCTTAGCGATAAGGTGCATCTGCGGCACGACGACGAGCGATCTCGTCTTCGTAGCGGTCACCGATAGCCAGCAGCATGTCCTTGGTGTAGTACAAATCGCCGCGTTTTTCACCGTGGTACTCGTGAATGTGCGTTTCCACGATCGAATCGACCGGGCAACTTTCTTCACAGAAACCACAGAAAATACACTTGGCCAGATCGATGTCATAACGCGTAGTACGGCGGGTGCCGTCCTCGCGCTCTGCCGATTCGATCGAGATGGCCATGGCGGGACATACGGCCTCGCACAGTTTGCACGCGATGCAACGCTCTTCGCCGTTTTCGTAGCGACGCAAAGCGTGCAGGCCGCGAAAACGTGGCGAAGCGGGCGTGGTTTCAACGGGATAACGCAGGGTTACCTTGCGCTTGAAGAAATACTTCCCCGTCAGGCGCATGCCTTTGAGCATCTCGGACAGCATCAGGCTGCCAAAGAAATCTTTGATTGCTTCCATAATCTTGCCCCTTAGCCTTAATGCCAGATGTTCCAGGGCGTCTGCATCCAGATCGCCACAATAACCAGCCAAACACCGGTCAGCGGGATAAATACTTTCCAGCCCAAACGCATGATCTGGTCATAGCGGTAACGTGGGAACGTTGCACGGAACCAGATGAACATGGAGACCACGACAAAGGTCTTCAGACCCAGCCACAGCCACCCCGGAATCCAGGTAAATGGAGCGAACTCGACAATGGGAGTCCAGCCACCCAAGAACATGATGGACGCCAGAGCCGACAGGAAAATCATGTTGGCGTATTCGCCCAGGAAGAACAGAGCGAAACCGGTACCGGAGTACTCCACCATGGGACCGGCCACAATTTCCGATTCGCCTTCCACCACGTCAAACGGGTGACGGTTGGTTTCAGCAACGGCGGAAATCACGTAGATCACAAACAGTGGCAGCAATGGCAGCCAGTTCCAGGACAGGAAGTTCAAGCCCTTGTCCGCAAAGTAACCCTGAGTCTGACCGACCACGATGCCCGACAGATTCAGCGTGCCGGAAACCAGCAGCACGGTAATCAGCACGAAACCGATGGCCAGCTCGTAGGACAGCACCTGAGCGGCTGCACGCAGACCACCCAGCAAGGCGTACTTGGAGTTGGAAGCCCAACCGGCCACGATCACACCGTACACACCCAGCGAGGTAATCGCCAGAATGTACAGCAGACCGGCGTTAACGTCGGACAGAACCACATCGGGGCTGAAAGGAATCACAGCCCAGGCAGCCAGAGCAGGCATCAGCGTCACAACCGGAGCCAGCAGGTAAAGGACCTTGTTGGACTTCGCAGGAACGATCAGCTCTTTGGTCAGCAGTTTGAAAACGTCAGCGAAAGGCTGCAGCAAGCCACGGTAACCAACACGGGTTGGTCCCAGACGAACGTGCATGAAGCCGATCATCTTGCGTTCCCAGTAAGTCAGGTAGGCAACACACAGAATGACGGGCACAGCGATGGCAACAACCTTCAGCAGCGTCCACACCACATACCATGCGGTCGGACCCAGCAGGTCCGTGCCGTAGCTATTGATGGCAGAGAGAAATTCCATGTTATGCACGCTCCACTGTCAATTGACCGAATGCGCTACCCAAAGCGGCTGTTTCAGAAAAAGCGGTGGCAACACGCACCGAGTTCAATGCCACGGTGTCATCCAGCTGAGCTGGCAGGCTGACTTCGCCTTGCGAAGAACGAACCTTTACCAGATCGCCGTCAGCCAGACCCAGTTGGGCCATCGTGGCAGCGGCCATGCGAGCCGTAGGTGCTGCCGAAGCAGGTGTTTCCTGCAAGGGAGCCGAACGGCGCACCAGCGCATCGCTACGGTAGATAGGCACATCTGCCACACGCTCCAGACCGCTTGCTGCAGGCAGAACGCTGGCAGCCAGATTGATCTGGTTGGACAGACGCGATTCCACACCGGCAGCCATGACAGAGTCACGAACCGATTCCGAGGTTTCATCGTCAAAACCATCCAGCTGGAACAGATTGCCCAGCACGCGCAGAACCTTCCAGGCCGGACGTGTATCGCCCACAGGAGCAGCAGCACCCTTGAAGCTTTGTACACGGCCTTCGGCGTTCACGAAGGTGCCGGAGGTTTCAGTGAAAGGAGACACAGGCAGCATCACATCGGCCCACTGCTCGGCAGCGGAACGATAGGAAGTCAGCGCGACCGAGAAGGTGGCGGACTTCAGTGTTTCTACTGCACGTTCGCCCAGATCGCTGTCCAGTGCTGGCTCAACATTCAGAACCAGGTAAGCACGCAGGGTTTGAGCCAGCATTTGCTCGGCAGTCAAACCGCCCTTGCCCGGTACGGCGTTAGCCAAGTAGCCACCCACGGTGTTACCACCGGCAGTCAGGAAGCCCAGCTTGGCACCGCTAGCCTGTGCAATCGCATTGGCGTTGGCAGCAATTACGCTGGCCTGATCCGAGTTGACAGCCATATTGCCCAGCAAGATAGCCACGCGTTCGCCGGAAACCAGGCTGTCAGCAATCTGCTGAGCTTCAGCAGAAACTTGCACGCCTTCCAGACCCGCAGGAACTGCGCTGTCTTTGGCTTTGGCAACGGCAACCAGCACTTGAGCCAGGGAGTTGGCCAACTGGCTGGGAGCCACCGTCATGCGGCCAGCAATCGCATTGAACAATGGATTATCGGCAGCCGAATCAATAAAGGAAACTTGAGCGCCACGTTTGACAGCCTGACGCAGACGCTGGGCCATCAAGGGGTGATCTTTACGCAGGAAGGAGCCCACGACCAGAACGCGATCGAGCTCGTTCAAGGCGGTCAGAGGCATACCCAACCAAGGCACACCGGCCAGAGCACCATCCAGACGGGCATCGGTCTGACGCAGACGGAAGTCCACGTTTTCGGTACCCAGAGCACGACCCAGACGAGCCAACAAAGCCAGTTCTTCAGTCGTGGAGGTAGCCGAACCAATACAGCCCAGCTGATCTGCACCAAACTTCTCGCGCACGGCGTTCATGCCGGCAACGATGGTTTGCATGGCGTCGTTCCAGGAGGCTTCGCGCCACTGGCCGTCATCACCGCGCACCATGGGGCGAGTCAGACGATCTTCGGTGTACAGGCCTTCGTAGGAGAAACGGTCACGGTCGCTGATCCAGCACTCGTTGACTTCGTCGTTCTCGAAAGGAACAACACGCAGCACCTTGTCCATCTTGGCTTGCAGCACCAGGTTGGCACCCACGCTGTCGTGCGGGCTAACGCTGCGACGACGGGCCAATTCCCAGGTACGGGCATTGAAGCGGAAGGGTTTGGACAGCAAGGCACCCACGGGGCAAACGTCAATCATGTTGCCCGACAATTCGGACTCGACTGCGCGTCCCACAAAGGTGGTGATTTCGGCGTGCTCGCCGCGGTTGAGCATACCAACCTCTTGAACGCCGGCGATTTCTTCGCCAGTACGCACACAGCGGGTGCAGTGAATGCAGCGCTGCATGGCTTCGGTCGAGATCAGTGGGCCCATGGATTTGGCGGCCACAACGCGCTTTTCTTCCTTGTAGCGCGACTCGGAGCCACCGTAACCCACGGCCAGATCCTGTAGCTGACACTCACCGCCCTGGTCGCACACGGGGCAATCCAGGGGGTGGTTGATCAGCAGGAATTCCATGACGCTTTTTTGAGCGGCAATGGCTTTTTCCGAACGAGTACGCACAACCATGCCGTTGGTGACGGGAGTGGCGCAAGCAGGCAAAGGCTTGGGCGCTTTTTCCACGTCCACCAAACACATGCGGCAGTTGGCGGCAATACTCAGTTTTTTGTGATAACAGAAGTGCGGCACGTAGACCCCGGCGTCATGGGCAGCCTGAATGACCATGCTGCCTTCCGGGGCGTCAACTTTAATGCCATCGATGGTGAGTTCTACCATTACGTTGTCCTGGCCTACAAATATTGAGGCACCACACAGCCTTTATGCTCGATGTGGTGTGCGAACTCGTCGCGGAAATGCTTAACGAAACTGCGCACCGGCATGGCAGCAGCATCACCCAGGGCGCAAATGGTGCGACCCATGATGTTCTGTGCGATGTCATCGAGCATGTCCAGATCTTCTGGGCGACCTTGACCGTTCTCGATACGATGCACCATGCGCCACAACCAGCCTGTGCCTTCCCGGCACGGCGTGCACTGGCCGCAGCTTTCGTGATAGTAAAAATAGGACAGGCGCAGCAGGGACTTGACCATGCAACGAGTCTCGTCCATCACGATGACAGCGCCCGAACCCAGCATGGAACCAGCCTTGGCAATGGAGTCATAGTCCAGGTTGGTCGCCATGATGATGTCGGCGGGCAAAACGGGCGAGCTGGAACCACCAGGGATCACAGCTTTCAGTTTGCGACCGTCGCGCATGCCGCCTGCCAGTTCCAGCAAGGTGGCAAACGGCGTACCCAGAGGCACTTCGTAGTTACCGGGACGCTCCACGTCGCCAGTAATGGAGAAGATCTTGGTACCGCCCGCATTGGGGATACCCACTTCCAGGTATTCCTGACCGCTGTTGCGCAAAATCCAGGGTACAGCCGCGAAGGTTTCGGTGTTGTTGATGGTCGTCGGCTTGCCGTACAGACCAAAACTGGCCGGGAATGGTGGTTTGAAGCGAGGCTGGCCCTTCTTGCCTTCCAGGGACTCCAGCAGCGCAGTTTCTTCACCGCAAATATAGGCACCGTAACCGTGGAACGCATGCAGCTGGAAGCTGAAATCCGAACCCAGGATCTTGTCACCCAGAAAGCCTGCCGCACGGGCCTGTTCCAGCGCTTCTTCAAAACGCTGATAGATTTCGAACACTTCACCGTGGATGTAGTTGTAGCCCACGGTAATACCCATGGCGTAGGCTGCAATGGCCATGCCTTCGATCACGATGTGCGGGTTGAAACGCAGGATATCGCGGTCTTTGAAAGTGCCGGGTTCGCCCTCGTCGGAGTTACATACCAGGTACTTTTGTCCGGGCAAGCTGCGGGGCATGAAGCTCCACTTCAAACCCGATGGAAAACCTGCACCACCACGACCGCGCAAGGCCGAAGTCTTGACTTCAGCAATCACGTCTTCGGGCTTCATGCCGGTAGTCAGTACTTTACGCAGAGCTTCATAGCCACCACGTTTGACGTACTCTTCCAGGCCCCAGTTGTCGCCGTTCAAACCAGCCAGAATCTGTGGCTGAATATGACGATCATGAAAAATCATGCTGCGCGACAGGTCGCCACCAGGGTTAGGTTCCAATCCCTGTGCGAACTTGCGCAGAATGTCCGGTGCAATCATGCCGATTCTCCGTATGTCTTCAATTCTTCGAGCATGGCATCAATGCGCTCGGCTTCCATGCGCACGCACATATGCTGATTGTTCAGCAGCATGACGGGCGAATCACCACATGAACCCATGCACTCTCCCATGATCAGGGAGAACTGGCCGTCCGCCGTGGTTTCACCGTATTCGATACCCAGTTTCTCTTTCAGGTACTCGCCTGCCTTGACGCCATCACGCAGCGCACAGGGCAAGTTGGTGCAAACGGAAATGGTGACGCGGCCAACGGGCTTGGTGTGGAACATGTTGTAGAAGGTCGCAACCTCCTGCACAGCGATAGGCTCCACGCCAATATATTGAGCCACATCCTCGATAATTTCTGGCGATACCCAGCCTTTTTCCTGCTGGGCAATGGCCAGGGAGGCCATGATGGCAGAGCGACGTTGATCTGCCGGGAACTTGCTCAGTTCCTTATCTATCTGTTGGTAGGCTTTTTCGGAAAGCAACATAATTCGGTTCCGTTTTTCCAGGCGCGACCTTAGCGGTCGATCTCGCCAAACACAATGTCCTGCGTGCCGATGATCGTTACCGCGTCGGCAATCATGTGACCGCGGCTCATTTCATCGAGGGCCTGCAAGTGGACGAAGCCCGGAGCACGGATCTTCATGCGGTAAGGCTTGTTACCGCCGTCAGATACCAGATAAATGCCAAACTCGCCCTTGGGATGCTCCACACCGGCATACACTTCGCCAGTAGGCACGTGCATACCTTCGGAGAACAGTTTGAAATGGTGGATCAAGTCCTCCATCCCGGTTTTCATGCGTTCGCGCGATGGCGGCGCCACTTTGTGGTTATCCGTGATGACAGGACCGGGGTTGTTGCGCAGCCACTGTACACACTGACGGATGATGCGGTTGCTCTCGCGCATTTCCGCGATACGAACAAGGTAACGGTCGTAAGAGTCACCGTTGCGACCCACAGGAATATCAAATTCGACGCGATCATAGACTTCGTAGGGCTGCATCTTGCGCAGATCCCACTCCACGCCCGAACCACGCAGCATGGGGCCGGTAAAGCCCAGCGCCTTGGCACGATCAGGATCGACCACGCCCACGCCCACCAGACGCTGCTTCCAGATACGGTTATCGGTCAGCAGGGTTTCGTATTCGTCGACACAAGTGGGGAAACGGTTGGTGAAGTCTTCGATGAAATCCAGCAAAGAACCCGAACGCGCTTCGTTCATGGCTTTCAGTTCTTTGTCGGAGCGGTATTTGTTGGCCTTGTACTGAGGCATGGTGCCGGGCAGATCGCGGTAAACGCCACCTGGACGGTAGTAGGCCGCGTGCAAACGGGCGCCGGAGACCGCTTCGTAGCAGTCCATCAGGTCTTCACGTTCACGGAAGGCGTACAGGAACACAGCCATGGCACCCACGTCCAGCGCATGCGAACCGACCGACATCAGGTGGTTCAGGATGCGGGTGATCTCGTCAAACATGACGCGGATGTATTGGGCACGCAACGGCACCTCAACACCGACCAGACGCTCCACGGCCATACAGTAAGCGTGCTCGTTGACCATCATGGACACATAGTCCAGACGATCCATGTATGGCAGGGTTTGCAGGAAAGTGCGGTGCTCGGCCAGCTTTTCGGTGGCGCGATGCAACAAACCAATATGGGGGTCAGCACGCTGAATGACTTCGCCGTCCAGCTCAAGCACCAAACGCAACACACCGTGTGCGGCTGGGTGCTGAGGACCAAAGTTCAGGGTGTAGTTTTGAATTTCTGCCATGATGCTTATCGCCCAATTCCGTAATCGTCCTCGCGCACCACTCGTGGCGTGATTTCACGCGGCTCAATGGTGACGGGCTGGTAAATGACCCGCTTCTGCTCGGTGTCATAGCGCATTTCGACGTAGCCGGAGATGGGGAAGTCTTTGCGGAACGGATGACCGATGAAACCATAGTCGGTCAGGATGCGACGCAGATCAGGGTGGTTCTCGAAAATAATGCCGTATAGGTCAAACGCCTCGCGCTCGAACCAGTTCACCGACGGCCAGACCTCGAACAGGGTTGGCAAAGCGGGGAAATCGTCGTTGGGCACAAAGCAGCGCACACGCAGGCGCCAGTTGTGCTTCAAGGACATCAGGTGCAGTACGACGGCAAAGCGATGGGGAAACTGAGCCGATGCAGCCTGATAGGTAGGCGCTTTCCAGGCGGAATAATCAATCCCGCACAAGTCGATACAGGTCTCAAAGCGCAGATCAGCGTGGTCGCGAAGCAATGTGCAAGTGTCGACCCATGCATCAGCGGGCACTTCCAAAGTGAGTTCATTGCGCGCTTGCGTCAACGCAGCCTGCTCGCCAAGGATAGAGAGCAAGTTGGTTTTTAAAGTTTCTAGCCGTGTCATAGTCTTGTTTAGCCTGTTCTAACCGTTCAGCGTGCGATGGTATTGGTCAAACGGATCTTGTTCTGCATCTGCAGCAAGCCGTAAACCAAAGCCTCAGCAGTCGGAGGGCAGCCTGGCACATACACATCTACCGGCACGATGCGATCACAGCCGCGAACGACCGAGTAGGAGTAGTGGTAGTAACCGCCACCGTTGGCACAGGAGCCCATGGAAACGACCCAGCGTGGCTCGGCCATCTGGTCGTACACCTTACGCAAGGCGGGTGCCATCTTGTTGCACAGGGTGCCCGCCACAATCATCAAGTCAGATTGACGTGGACTGGGACGGAAAATAATGCCGAATTGGTCCAGGTCATAACGAGCTGCACCAGCGTGCATCATTTCCACTGCACAACAGGCCAGACCAAATGTCATGGGCCACATGGACCCTGTTTTTGCCCAGTTCAGAAACTTGTCTGCACTGGTCGTCACAAAACCTTCTTTGAGAATGCCGTCGATAGCCATAGTAGTTGCCTTTTGCCGGATCAGACCCTGGGAAGCCCCGGCCTATCCTGTTGCTGACCAAACCCGCTGTCATCAAGACGCATCCTCGTGCCCCTTATGCCCAGCAGCAGACGCGAAAACCCCTAGCAGGGTTCTCTATGGATGGGTTTACTCCCAGTCCAGAGCGCCTTTTTTCCATTCGTAGATAAAACCGACCGTCAAAACGGCCAGGAACGCCATAACGGTCCAGAAACCGACCAGGCCTACTGTTCCATTGGCCATGGCCCAGGGAAACAGAAAAGCGATTTCCAGATCGAACATGATGAACAGAATCGCGATCAGGTAGTAACGAATGTCCACCTTCATGCGCGAATCACCGAATGCTTCAAAACCGCATTCGTAAGGAGAGAGCTTTTCAGCATCGGGCCGGTTTGGACCGAGCACTCGACCGACTAAAAGTAGAGCCAGGCCAATCCCAGTGGCGACGATGATAAATAGCAAAACGGGAAAGTACTCTTGCAGGTTCATGCAAAGCATCCAATCGCAGTAAATAAACTCTTGGATTGTAGCATTTTGAGAGCACAGTTTTGGGGGATAACCCCAAACCATTACATCTATGCAAGGGTGTTGCACCCATGCCGCAAAAACTGTCAGCTACCTGACCAAAAACCCTTCAACTATTGATTATTTAATTTATTAAGGGTTGCGATTTCAAGCACTAATTAATTATCTTACCCGCTTTTGTAAGGAAAATGTCAGCCACAACAGCCAGGAAAACGATTTTTCGCGCTTATTTTGTAAGCAAGACAAACAAGACCGAGCAGTCGGAATAATAGATAGGCAAGCACAACACACAAGCGATTCGGGCACCAGGCACAGAGGAGCACAGCAACGGCGTATTCAACAGATCCGCACACAGAACCGCAAGAGCGAGGACAAGCACATACCAACAACCCCAGAAGCAACAGCCCCAAAACAGCCCAAGAGCCGCAATCCAAACAGACCGACCTGAACACCCTAAACAACGAGCAATAAAAAAGCCATCCCGAAGGATGGCTTTTTATACTTCTTCAGCTCAAGCAAGTCCGAAGACTTGCTCATCGCAATGCGTAGACATGCTACGCAAATCGATTAGAACTGGTGACGCAGACCAACGCCGACCAAAGTCGACTTGCCATCAGGCAGGAAGTGCACGTTCTTGGCGTAAGAACCGATTGCGTACACGTTGGTGCGCTTGCTCAGTGGGTGGCTGTAACCCAGGCTGAAAGTGTGCTGTTTCTTCATTTCCCACGAAGCACCGGTGTTAGCCAATGCGTCTGGAGCTGAACGAGGATCAGCCATCGTCCAGGAACCCATCACAGTACCAGCACCAACTGGAGCGGACAAGCCGACCAGGTAGGTGTTAACTTTCAGGCCTTTCAGGTTGCTGGTATCAATACCAACACCGCTGAAAGACTGAGCTTCGAACAGGCCGTCACGAGTTTGACCGAAAGCCAAGTGAGCTTTCACAACTTCAAAGTCGTAGCTACCGCCGATGTTCCAGGACTTGACAGTATCGCCGCCAGTCACAGGATCACCAATTTGATTGCGGATTTCGCGAGTCTTGTACTGATCGTATGTCAGAGCAATACCGATTGGGCCGTTAGCGTAGCGCAGACCGGTAGTGATACCGCGCTGATTGCGCTCCAGACCATCTTCAGGGCTTGCGCTGTTGGTGATCTTGTACTCTTGAGGGCCATCAGTATTGAAGGAGTAACCAACGCCGAACTGGAAGCCGGAGAAGTTAGGGGTTTGATACATGATCATGTTGTCGTAACGAACGGTGTTAGCAGCCGTGAAAGCAGCACCGATGTTAGCCTGATCAAAACCACCACCGAATGGATCGGCTACGCCTGGCAGATACTTGGAGGCGATGTTAGTTTGACGACCGAAGTCCAGTTGACCCCAGCTGTCACCAGCCAGACCCAAAGTGGCTTGACGACCGAACAGACGGTCACTTTGCTTGTGAGTACCGGTACCCAGATCGAAACCGCTTTCCAGAACAAACACAGCGCGCAGGCCGTCACCCAGATCTTCAGAACCTTTCAGGCCCCAACGGTTGCCGGACTGGATGCCATTGATCATGCCGGTTTTTTTCTGGCTGACAGACTCCATACCATCACGGTTAGAGGCATAAGAATCAACACCTTTGAACTTCTGGTAACCGATACCACCGTCCAGAATACCGTACAGGGTGACAGACGTTTCTGCGTGTGCGACGCCAGCGAAGCCGGCCATCAGAGCAGCAGCGAGCAGAGTCTTTTTCATGTAAGAAATCTCCGTAGATTTGAGTAAATCAGAGCAGCCCAACTACAACAGTGCTGCTGCTCTTTCTAACTCCGCGATGGGAAGTTAACGCTATTGCATCAAAATTCCCGTCGCTTGACTACGAAACCCTTCGGAAACGTGAATCTTTGTGCACAGCTTGTTGGCTATACACAACAAAAACCCACTTGAAGCCGCTTTCCATGCCGCCTTGAACAAGCACGACAATTAGCAGGCTAAAGCCGGAATCTTCTTAAGAACTTGCTTTAAGTGATCCGAGCAATCGGTTGCCAATGCTGGTTTTCTGCAAATAAGGCAAAAAATGAAATCAGCACCGAAAAAGACAAGATCGCCGACCCCAGCCTATCGAGAGCCAAAGCCGGCCACTCAATCCATTTGATAAATTCCCACATTATGGGGATTCACAGCAACATGGGATTCAGCATTCACTGACCCGGTTCAATCACTTTTCAGACAATCAAGACCAAGTCTTGAAAATCACAACGCAAGCAACTTACACAAGAAGGCAAAACACCCAAAAATTGGCGAAAAAAAAACCTGCCCTTGCCAGGATCAGGTTTTATTTCCAGGCTCCGCAATCGCAGAACTTTTCAACTTTTTTGTTTGGTGCCGACGACGAGACTCGAACTCGTACAGCTTTCGCCACTACCCCCTCAAGATAGCGTGTCTACCAATTCCACCACGTCGGCAAGCAATCAAGACAGCGATATTAGCATGACGAAAGTAAAGCTGTCAGTACAAAACAGCCCAAAACACCTAAAAAAGCACGTACACAGGCATATTCCACACAAACAACGCCAAATAGACAAAGCCCGCCATTAGAGGCGGGCTTTGATATCGTATTTTCCGATCCTGCTTGTGATCTTTACCGCCTTCTATATATAGAGCAGCATTGAACTCCCAAACAGATCGAACTTACTCAGCAGCAGGAACCGCAGGAGCGCTTTGCTCAGGAGTTGCCGAAGGAACTGCAGCTGGCACAGAGGCGTCAGGGGCCGGAACCGAAGCTGCACCCGATGGAGCTGCGCCAGGAACAGACGATTCGTAACCTTGCATCACCCCCGCATCTACTTTCTGCGCAGGATGATGAGCAACCCAAGCCAAACCACCGGTGGACACAAAAAAGACGATTGCTGCCCATTTGGTCATGCGCGACAAAAAGTTCGCCGCACCTGCCGCACCAAACACACTCCCTGCCGAGCCGCCACCAAAGGCCGAGCCCATATCAGCGCCCTTGCCTTGCTGCAGCAGAACCAGACCAATAATCAACAGCGAGGAGATAACCTGCACCGCCATCAGAACGGAAGACATCCAATCTTGCATTTAAAGACTCCAGACCCTTTAAGCGGCCACAATACATAAAAATTCTTGCGCATCCAAAGATGCACCACCCACCAAGGCACCATCAATATCCGGCATGGCGAACAGCTCGGCGGCATTATCTGCCTTCACGCTGCCACCGTACAAAATACGCAACTGATCCGACTCCATATAGGCACGAATCTGTTGATGCATTTGCTGCGCTTGCTCCGGCGTTGCAGTCAGGCCCGTACCAATAGCCCAGACCGGCTCATACGCCAGGACCAGTTTGGATACCACTTCAGCCCCAAGAGCCTTAATGGGTTCAAGCTGATCTTGCACCACACAGGTTTCCTGCCCCGCCTCACGATCGGCCAACTGCTCGCCAATACAGACAATAGGCGTCAAGCCCGCATCCAGTGCCGCAACAACTTTGGCGGCAACCTGAGCGCTACTTTCCTGGTGATACTGACGGCGTTCGGAATGCCCGACAATCACCCAGCGACAGCCGATATCAGCCAGCATTGCCGCCGAGATTTCCCCAGTGTATGCACCCTTGGCGTGGACACTGACATCTTGAGCACCGACCGCTATGGTCGAATCTTTCAAGATACCTGCCACCTGAGGCAAATACACATAAGGAACGCATACAAGCACATCACAATCTGCCTGCACACCAGGCTGAACGAGCAGTTCTTGCAGCAGACGGCTGTTGCCATCAAGCGAGCCATTTAATTTCCAATTACCCGCAACCAGTCGTTTACGCGAAGAATGTACGCTCATTGCTCCCTTGATGCCAGTCAAAAAGTTACACCAACGCCCACAATCAAGGCGCAGCTAACCGGCTATTGTAGCGCGTGCTAATCCATTTCGCGCATATTTGACAGAAAATTCGTTTCAGAACGGCAAGAAAAAGGGTGGCTATGCCACCCTTGCTGCTTTTATGGAACAAGAATGATCTTGCCCACCTGCTCACCCGCCTCCATCATGGCATGCGCTTCGCTCGCCTTTTCCAAGGGGAAAGTGGCATGAATCAAGGGACGTACCTGCCCTGCTTCCAGCAAAGGCCAGACACGCTCTTTCAGAGCCTGCGCCAGTTGCGCCTTGAACTCGACAGAGCGGGACCGCAAGGTTGAGCCGGTAATAGTCAGGCGACGACGCAGAATCTCCCCACAATTAATCGTGGCCTTCACCCCACCTAGCAAAGCAATAATGACGATACGGCCGTCATCGGCCAGACACGTCAAATCCCGGTTGATGTAGTCGCCAGAGACCATATCCAGAATCACATCAACACCACGGCCGCCTGTTTTGCTTTTGATGACGTCTTCGTAAACTTCGGTTTTATAGTTGATGCCGATCCCGCCCAAGCGATTAATGGCCTCCACGCGTTCATCACTGCCTGCCGTGGCATATACCGTATGCCCCAAAGCCACCGCCAGCTGAATCGCTGTTGTTCCAATTCCGCTTGCACCGCCATGAACCAGCAGGGTTTCACCTTTACTCAGCTGACCACGGTCGAACACATTGCTCCAGACAGTGAAGAAGGTTTCTGGCAGGCCCGCCGCTTCAAGCAAGCTTAAACCCGCAGGAATAGGCAAGCACTGCTGTACTGGCACCACACAATATTCGGCATAGCCACCACCAGTGACCAACGCACAGACCTGATCCCCAATCTTGAACCCACTGCCCTGCACATCGCCCGATACGATTTCACCGGCCAGTTCCAGGCCGGGAATATCAGAGGCACCAGCCGGTGGCGGGTAAGCGCCTGCTCGTTGCAAGACATCCGGACGGTTCACGCCCGCCGCCAGCACCTTGACCAGCACTTCACCAGGACCTGTTTGTGGCATGGGGCGCTCGCCCACTCGCAACACTTCCGGCTTTCCAAACTCGGTAATTTCAACAGCTCGCATACCTACTCCCTGATATCTAGACTATTTTTCCAGCGCGGCTGCAAGCACAAACCATAAGCAGCCGCCTTACCTGCTGCAATCTATCACAGGCACTGGCATCAACGCCCTATTCCAGCCATGAAAACAGATTATTTCGATGACGCTAGCAAATTTATACGTTACACTTTAAGGCTTTCCTGGCCTCCGTGCTTTTTTGCGCATGTGACTTATCAGGAAGAAAAGCCCAACAGACAGGAAGCGTGCCAGAGCGGTTGAATGGACCGGTCTTGAAAACCGGCGATGGGGTAACCCATCCGTGAGTTCGAATCTCACCGCTTCCGCCATCATCTCCCGCTGCATCCATGGCGGAATTGGTAGACGCAAGGGACTTAAAATCCCTCGATCTTTGATCGTGCCGGTTCGATTCCGGCTGGATGCACCAAATATTCACGATAGCAGGCAGATCTCTTTACCCACCATAAAAACCTCGGTTTTTATTCGCTCGTGACAAATAAGTACCAATCAAGAAAGCTCGCTTCAAAGCGGGCTTTTTTGCGTCCTGCCTGAAAACCCAATCCAAGCCATCACCCCGCAAGCACCACCTGAACCTGACCGACTGTTTATCCCCCCGCTCCGTAAGTAAAGCCTCTCCAGCTCCTCCAGGACCGAAACTGCTCCCAAGAAGCAAACAGATCAAAAATAGCGAACCAACAACAAGCAAAGTCACAGTTACATTCACAGTCACAGCCATAACTACAACTACAACTACAACTACAACTACAACTACAACTACAACTACAACTACAACTA